>Ga0182030_10001133_pt1 | contig 53922 bp, 47 predicted proteins | sample 812S3MmetaG_FD_121299 | JGI IMG/M metagenome (GOLD analysis project Ga0182030, IMG submission 121299) | Permafrost microbial communities from Stordalen Mire, Sweden - 812S3M metaG (Illumina Assembly) | ecosystem: Environmental > Terrestrial > Soil > Wetlands > Permafrost | place: Sweden...
CCGGCCCAAATCCTCGCCTGCAGAGACCCCACCATCGATCCCCGCTCCCTCCTCCTACCCGCCACTATCCTCAGCCGCTCCCACCTCGCCTCCCTGGGTCAAGATCTGTCTGGACCTCCCGCTACGCTGCCCGCTTGCGCCGACGGGGCGGTCGCGAGGTTCACGCTCACCGGGGCCCGCTCGAAGTCGGCGGCCTGCAAGAGGGGCTCCGCGCGGATTCCGCCGGCCGCCGCCAGCCAAGCGTCTGGAACCTGGGCCACGCGGGTGGCGAACTGGGCGGCGATGTCATTGTAGTAGGTCCGTGTGAGGGCGATTCGCTGCTCGGTCTCAACCAACTGCTTCTGCAGGCGGCTAAACCCCTCCTGCGCGACCAGGTTTGGGTATTTTTCCGCCACTGCGCGGACGACCCCTGCGACGCCGCTGATGTCGGGGCCGGGTTCGCCCGGCCGGGTGGCCGTCAACTGGGCGCGCAGCGCGGCGACGGCCGTCTGCACCGACGCCTCGTGGCTGCTCAGCCCCGCGACCGCAACCGCCAGGTTCGGGATCAGGTCGTGGCGCCTCTTCAGCTCGACCTCGATCAGGGACCATCCCTGGCGCACGCGCGCGCGCAGCCCGACCAGGCTGTTGAAGACCATGAGCGCCCATCCCGCGGCCCAGGCGGCCAGGAAAAGGGCGCCGAGCCCGAGGGCGCCGGACACCGGCGCCCACGCGGGTCGCAGGGCCTTGACCGCGAGGAAGCCGCCCAAGGCGGACGCGGCCAGGCCCCCGGCCCAGGCAAGCCACGAATAGACGGCGTAGCTCACCTCGACCCCCTTTTTCGAACGGGTCGAGATGAGGAACACCGCAGCTGCCTTGCTGGCTGCGATCTCGGGCGCCACCACGTCGTCCCGCTCGCGCGCCTGGCCGACGACGAAAATCGGGGCGTGCAGGGGGATACCCTCCTCGGCGAAGCGGCGTTCCCCGGTCGAGTCGGGGACGGCGATCGGCGTAGCCTTCGTGGCGTACAAGGGGTCCCCCTTGGTCACGGTCCGGTCGAAGAAACCCACGCCCTCGAATTTCGCCCCTTCGGGCCGGATCAGGATCACCCCGGTTTCGTCCCGGCCGTAGAACGGCTCCGCGGCGCCGCCGGCCGCGATCGTCTTCCATCCCTCCTCGACACGGGTCCGCGTCTGGGGCTGGCCCTTGTCGTCGGTGTAGGCTTCGCTGACCTTGCGCCTCCAGTGCTCGTCCACGCGGTAGGAGTAGTGGACGCAGAGCCGCCCGCCCAGATAGCTGGTGAGCGGCTTCTCGGACTCCGCGGTGACGCTCAGTTCGACGAGGCCGATGAAGACACCCTGCACCTTCGAGGTCGGCAGGTCCCGGACGAGGCGCTCGCGGCGCCGGATGCGAAGGCTGAGCCACAGGAGCACAATCGCGATGACGACCATCGCGGCGAAAACCTGCGCGCCCTGGCTGGGGTGGCTAAAGGACATGGCCCCTTTGTTGCAAGAATGCCGGGGGATTCCAAGGATTCGCCTCGGCTGGCCGCATTCCGGACGTTACATCACGTGTAACTAATTTTGCCGGTGTAGTTTACGAAACAAATAGCCGCAGGGAAAAACCATCCCACTCGGCCCAGGACCGGTCGTGCACCGAACGGCGCAACCGGTGCTTCGATGCCGCCTCAGAGCGCGGCCGCCACCCTGCGAAAATGGTGCCCGATGATGGCGAGCTCGATCGCGACGCGGAACTGGCTCGGGCGCCGGAAGAGGGTCCCCGCACAAAACCGCCAATAGGCGAAGCGACCGCGGTGCCACACACCGAGCAGCCAGAAGGACTTCACGAACGCCTCGATGTCCACCCGCGAGAGCCTGAGCCGCTCCGAGCTGGCCTTGTGGTTCTTTAGGAAGACACGGATGCGCCGGTAGTAGTTGCGCGGCTCGTAGAGGCGCTTCATGAGCTCGCGGTAGCCGTTCTCGAGGTACTCGCGGCTGAGCTTCGGCTTGAAGTTGAGGGCGCCCGTCGCCGTGTTGTCGCCGGTGGCCTCAGACACGAGCCGGCCCTCGCCCTTGAGCCGCTGGTAGAGCCGCGTCTGCGGCAGCGCGGTCAGCAGGCCCACCATTGCGGTGACGACGCCGGAGCGCTGGATGAAGTCGAACTGCTGCTTGAAGATGTCGCCCGTGTCGCTGTCGAAGCCGACGATGAAGCCGCCCATGACCTCGAGCCCCGACTGCTGGAGCGTCTTCACGGCGGACACGAGGTCCCGGCCCGAATTCTGGAGCTTGCGGCATTCCTTGAGGGCCAGCGCCGACGGCGTCTCGATCCCCACGAACACCTTGCGGAAGCCGGCGGCGACCATGAGCGCGCGTAGCTCGGCGTCGTCGGCCAGGTTGATCGACGCCTCGGTGAGGAAACCCATCAGGGGCCGCGTGCGCTCGCGCCACTCGATCATCGCGGCAAGGAGGGCCTTGGTGCGCGCCTTGTTCCCGATGAAATTGTCGTCGACGATGAACACCATGTCATCCCACCCCATGAGGCGCAGCGCCTCGAGCTCGGCCACGAGCTGGGCGGGCGTCTTTGTGCGCGGCACCCGGCCGTTCATCACGATGATGTCGCAAAATTCGCAATCGTAGGGGCACCCCCGGGAGAACTGAGCCGCCATGGTCACGTAGTTGCGCAGCTTGATGAGGTCGTACCGCGGCATCGGGGTCTGCTCGAGGCTGGGGTACCCGGGCGCGTGGTAGGTGTGGCGCAGGGTACCGGCGCTCATGTCGGCGACCACCTGGGCCATGACCTCCTCGGCCTCGCCGAGGACAAAATGGGGGATCTCGGGGAACGAGAGGTGCCCCGTGGTGAACAGGGGTCCTCCCGCGATGATGGCCTTCTTGGCTGCGGCGCAGCGTCGGGCCACCTCGCGCACCGACTCCTTCTGCACGATCATCGCACTTAGGAGGACGTAGTCGGCCCAGACGATGTCGGCGTCCTCCAGCTGTTCCACGTTAAGGTCAACCAGCTTCAGCTCCCAGTCGCGCGGCAGCATCGCGGCCACCGTGAGCAGGCCGAGCGGCGGGAAGGCCGCCTTCCTCGCGACGAACCGCAGGACGTGCTTGAAGCTCCAGAACGTGTTGGGCGTCTTCGGGCTTATAAGGAGAATTTTCATGCGCTTGCCTAAGAGCGCATTTTTCCCGCGCCTGTGGCAGTTCAAACGTAGGCCGCCCGTAGCCTTTGCGCTAGGAGTTATCTCCCCTCCCCGCCGATTATTACCGCGCTTTATGTATCCCGAAAGCGGCGACCTTTCCCCCTCTGAACCGCATGCGAGCAAGAAGTGCGCATGCGCGAAGGGTCCGGGCGAACGCTCCCCAGCCTCGCCAGGGCGCCCGGAACCCGCGGGCCTTCCTCCGGCGGGCCTTTGCCATTGACCGCGGCCGCGCCCGCGAAGAGCGTGCACCCTCCATGCTAAAGTCCGGCATCGTCGGGCTGCCCAACGTGGGCAAGTCCACCCTGTTCAACGCCCTCACGCGCTCGAGGAAGGCCGAGGCGGCCAACTATCCCTTCTGCACGATCGACCCGAACATCGGCGTGGTGACGGTGCCCGACGACCGGCTCGAGGTCCTGCGCAGGATTTCCAAGACCGACGTCGTCATCCCGGCGGCGGTCGAGTTCGTGGACATCGCCGGCCTGGTCGCCGGGGCGAGCAAGGGCGAGGGCCTCGGCAACCAGTTCCTCGCCACCATCCGCGAGGTGGACGCGATCGTCCACGTGGTGCGCTGCTTCGAGGACGCCGACGTCATCCACACGATGGGCTCGGTCGACCCGGTGCGGGACATCGAGGTCGTCACGACGGAGCTGGTCCTGGCCGACCTGGAGGCCGTCCAGAAGCGCATCGACAAGAACCAGAAGAAGGCGAAGAGCGGCGACAAGGAGGCCCAGGCCGAGCTCGCGCTCCTCGAGCGGCTGGTCCCGCACCTCGACGCGAACAAGCCGGCGAACCTCCTCGAGGCCCACGACGACGAGGTGAGGATGCTCAAGTTCTTCCAGCTCCTGACGGCGAAGCCCGTCATCTACGCCTGCAACGTGGCCGAGGCGGACCTTGCGACCGCCGAGCAGAACCCGTTCGTCCAGAAGGTCGCGGAATTCGTCCGCGCGCACCACGACGCGGCCTACGTGCCCATCAGCGCGCGGATCGAGGCCGAGCTCGGGGACCTGACGCCCGAGGAGGAGATGGTGTTCCTAAAGGACTTGGGCGTCAGCGACTCGGGCGTCTCGTCCCTCATCCGGGAGACCTACGCGCTTCTCGGGCTGCTCACATACTTCACCGCAAGCGAGAAGGAAGTCCGGGCCTGGACCATCAAGAAGGGCTGGAAGGCGCCGCAGGCCGCGGGCATTATCCACACCGACTTCGAGAAGGGCTTCATCAAGGCCGAGGTCGTCTCCTACGCGGACCTCTCGAGGCTCGGCAGCGTCGCCGCCGCGCGCGAGGCCGGCAAGTACCGCCTCGAGGGCAAGGAGTACGTCTTCCAGGACGGCGACGTCGCGCTCTTCAGGTTCAACACCTGACCGGGAGGGCGCGGAAAGGTCAGTAGCGCATCCGGATCGTGTGCGGGTGCGCGTTGTCCAGGGTGAGGTCAACGTAGGGCGAAGGCCCGACCGTGGACGCCCGCGGCACGACGGCTGCGCCGTCCACCTCGAGCGACATGGACTTCGACGCGCCCGCCGGCAGCGGCAGGTGGCAGTCCACGGCCTCGCCGCCCCCGGTGACCGTGAGGTTGATCTCCCGCGCCTGCGGCCGGCACACGAACCGGTACGCCACGTATCCCGCGGAGGCCGCGTAGCGCACGGTCGCGCGGATCGTGCGCGCCTCGCCCAGGTCCCAGCGCGGCGCCACCACCGGGTGCGAGAAGGCCTGGCTTAAGGGGGCGTCCTTGACGCCCGCCATGCCCTCGATCAGCGCCGCCATCGCGGTGGCCGCCGCCCAGTTGTCGGGCCCCCCGAACGACACCGGGTTCACCGGTACGTAGTGCGGCCGGTCGGAGAGCGTCAGGCCCGCCAAGGTGTAGATGCCGTCGTCCTCCGGCGCCTGGACGCGGACGGCCCGGATCACCTTCTCGGGATGCGGGTTGTCGATCGCCGCCCAGGACAGGCCCACGTCCGCGCTCACCGGGCTCGGCCCGTGCCAGGCCACGCCGGAGCGCTCGGCCTTCAGCTCGGGGAACCACCAGTAGGTGAGCTGCTGGTCCATCATCAGGTAGCGGGTGTGGCGGGTCCCGTCCTCGTACTCGAGCTGCACACTGCCGCAGACCTTCTCCGGGCCGGGCTTGGTCGCCGTGTGCAGGAGGTAGAGGCAGGCCGCCTTCGCGCCGACCGGGATGTCGACCCCGGCGGGCAGCCCGGGGCGGTGCGAGACCGCAACCACGCACCGGCGCTGGTTTCCAGCGGGATCGGCCACGAGGAACGTGATCCCCGCGAACCGCTGCTCGCCCGTCGGCAGACCCCTCAGGTCATCGCCCTTCTTCGTTTCGAGCATCCACCGGGCCGCCGCGGGCCCTCCCCTGTCCTCGATGTCCATGTTGGCGAGCGCCGAGAGGTCGACGGGCCGGTACGCCGGGGGCGGGGGCGCGGCCGGGATGGAGCCCGTGTAGGCGAAGGAGATCTTGTCGCCGCAGCGGTGCCCGAGTTCCGTCAGCCGGTCGAGGATCGAGCGCCCGTAGGCCTCCTGGCCGAACTCGAAGGCCCCCCGGGCGAGCTCCCCGGCGACGTGGCCGCCCACCCCGCCGTTCATGTACTGCCAGACGGCGCCCTCGCGCTCGAAGCCCCTCTGAAACGGGGGGTAGATCGCGTACCACTCGCCCGGCGAGCCCGGGGGGAGGTGGCCCCAGAGGTCCCGGTACGTGCCGAGGATCGCCGCGGCGTGGTCGGCCGCAATGCCGCGGTTGAGCGCATAGGCGTTGCCCTGCGCGATCTGCGCCGCCAGGTCGACCCCTAGGTCGCGCCGCACCGCCGGGTCCTCGTCGATGAAGTGCGTGTAGAACCTCCCGTTCCAGGACAGCCGGTCCAGGCGCCCGCGGATGTCGGCGGCGCGCGCGCGGTACCGCTGCGCGTCCGCGCGGGAGCCCGCCCGGTCGAGCATCTCGGAGAGCTCCTCGCAGGCGGCGGCGTAGTAGACGTTGTCGCCGAAGAAGACCCCGAACTTCGACTTCTGCGGGTCCACGAGCATCGAGTTGGTGAGCCCGATGTCCGGAAGGTAGGCGTCGTCGACCTGGAAGTCCCACGAGTCGATCGTGAAGACCCGCTTCAGGAGCTGGTAGCGCGTGCTCCAGCGCGCCGGGTCCTTCGTGCAGTAGTCGAGGGCGCGCATCGACGCCGCGAGGCACTGGCGCATCCACGCGTCGTCCCCGCTGGCCTTCCAGACCTGGTAGACCGAGCTGACGAAGACGTACTCGGGGTGGTTCTCGGCCGGCTGGCGGACGAAATACCGGTCCCCGTACTTCCGGACGTAGCCGAAGGGGCCGTAGCAGGTGAGGTAGTAGTCCACCGCCTCGCCCGAGTTGATGTTGCTCCAGATCATCCCGTCCTCGCGCTGGGCCGCGCGCATCAGGTCGATGAACTCCGACTCGACCGGGCTGAAGTACCTCATGCCCTTCGACGTGTGGTAGTTGTCGAGGACCCAGTTGACGAAGTAGTGGTACGTCCTGCCGTTCCACACCGTGGTCTCGACCCCGGTCGGGCTGTAGGCGTTCATCCCCCTGCGGAAGAGGCCGAACATGTCGCCGTACTTGCCGCCGTCGTCGATGGACGTCTCCGCCTCGAGCGTGAACTGCGCGCGGGCGCGCTCCCGGCCGGCCGGGTCGCGAACCAGCACTTCGTGGCGCCCGAGCGCCCCTGCCGCCTGGAAGCTCACCTGCGACTCGAAGGCCCCGGTGAAATACAGCCGGTGCGCCCCGTCCCGGACCTCGACGGTGCCGGGCGCCGCGTCGCGCAGGACGAGCCAGTCGAGCGGCCGTACGCTCCCTGCGGGCAGCGGCTGGCCGCCCTCCGCGGCCTGGGTGAGGATCGGCGGCGGCATCAGGGGGTCGCCGGCGCGCGCAAGCGGCGCCAGGAGCGCGATCAGCAGGCCGAGGAGCGGTGGGGTCTTCATGCCAAAGGGAGGGGTGCGGGCCGGCGGCCGCCCGCGGGGCGCTTCACATCGGGCGCTGGAGGGACTTCGGGTTTTCGCCCGCGCGCAGGGAGATCTCGGCGCCCTCGCGGCCCAGTTCCAGACACTCGAACAGGTTGCGCACGCACTGCCCGAGCCTGTCGTGCCCGAGGCCGCCCCCCTCGATCTCGCCGACCAGCCTCCTGCCGAGCGCAGCGGCGTACTTGCGGACCTGCTCTCCGAGCTCGCCGGGCGGGTTCTCGCCGAGGTCGAGGCACGGGTCGAGGAGCCTCACGAGCTCGCCCACGGTCTGGCGGGCTGCGGCGGCGGCGGAGCCGCCTGGCGCCGCGCGGCCCTGCAGCAGCGGGGTGATCCGGCGCGCGACACGCCCGGCGTGCGGCAGGTTCAGCGCCACCTGGAAAAAGGGGCGGTTGTCCGCAGGGGGCTTGTCGTCGCCGGCCATTGGCAGAGTGATGGGCGCGCGGGGCCGGGCACGCAAGACCGCCGGGATGCCGTGCTACGGGTCCCGCCGCTCATGGAGGCGGCGCACGAGGTGGGAGGGGACCGCGATGCACGATCCCGCAGCGTCCTCGAGCAGCAGGTCCCCGTTCGGCAGGATTCCCCGGAAGCGCCCCGAAAGCTCCGGGGTCGGCGCCCCCGCCGCCAGCTCGAGGCGGACCTCCCTCGCAGTTCCCCAGCTCTGGTTGAGCTCCTCGACAAACCCGCTCAGGCCGTCGTGGGAGAAGCGCACATAGGCCGCGCGGATCGCCCCGAGGATCGCCCTCGCAAGGAAGCCGGTGCCGAGCTGCTCCTCCTGGGCGAAGTCCGCGAGCCTGCAGGCGACCGCGCTTAAGCCGGGCTCCCTCTCCCAGGGCCGGTTCCTCACGTTGAGCCCCAGGCCGACGCACAGCGTGTCGGCCTTTCCCTGGGACACCAGGATGCCGCCCACCTTCCTGTCCTCGATCATCAGGTCGTTCGGCCAGCGTAGCCGAAGCCGGGCGATCGCCTGTGCGCGAAAGGTGCCCGCGACGGCCCACCCCACCGCCAGCGCGAATCCCCGCCAGCGCGCGCCGTCGCCGTCAAACGGCAGGACGGCCGTCAGGTACAGGCCTCCGGGATCCGAGGTGAAGGCGCGCTGCCACTGGCCGCGCCCGGCGCTCTGGCACTCGGCGACGGCGGCGCACCATGCGGGCAGCCCCGCGCCGATGTCCTGCGTGGAGGCGACGGTCCCGTACCGGCGCACCGTCCACTCGCCCGCCGCCTCCTCCACGAACCGCCCGAAAACGTCCTCCGCCCCCGCGCCGCCCGCGGGAAGGAGGGCGGCGTCGGCGGCGGGCAGGTCCATGGATCGGGCGGGTGAATCCGGCCTTCGCGGCACTACTCGACGACGGCCAGCGCCTCGCCCTCCTCGACCGCCTCGCCCGGCTTCTTGGCCGAGACGGAGACGACCCGGCCCGCCTTGTGGGCGTTGACGAAGGTGTTCATCTTCATGGCCTCGACCGTGGCCACCTGCGCCCCTTCGGCCACCGTCTGGCCGACCTGGACGTCGATCGAGACGAGCTTTCCGGCCATGGGGCTGAGGACGTCCCCGGGGCCGTGTCCGGCCGCAGCGGGAGCGGGTGCGGGCGCCGGGGGCGGCGGCGTCGCCGCCGCGGGCGGTGCCGCGGGGGCGGGCGTTGGAGCGGGGGCGGCGGCCGGGGCCTGACCGACCTCGTCCGGGATTTCCACAGTGACCTCGAAGACGGTGCCGTCTACGGTTACGCGAAGCTTTTTCATGGTGGGGGGATGATGGGTGTTGGGTCGACCTACCGGACTCTGTGCCCTCCGTGGATCTGCCTGCGGCCCTCGAGCGACCAGGCGTTCATCTGGGTATCGACACTCGCCGTGGCCGAGCGCTTTGACGGCTCCACCGAGGCGATCCGGGCGTTCGACCCGAGCGTGACGTAGACCGCGGCGGCGATCACCGCGCGCAGTTCTGGGCTTTGCTCTTTGTTCATGGCGTTTGACGGGTGCTCTGCGCTCACGTTGAGGGAAGGGTTACGGTGGGCTCTCGGGGCTATAGCGGAATGTTGCCGTGCTTCTTCGGCGGCCGCGTCTCGCGCTTGGAGAGCGTGTTGCGGAGCGCCATCGCCAGTATGGCGCGCGTCTGGGCCGGTTCAATCACGTCGGTGATCATCCCCTTGCGGGCGGCCTCGTAAGGCGAGGCGAATTTCTCCCGGTACTCGGCGACGTACTCGGCCTCCTTGGCCTTCGGGTCCTTGGCGGCCGCGATCTCCTTCTTGTAGAGGATCTTCACGGCGCCCTCGGCGCCCATGACCGCGATCTCCGCGGTCGGCCACGCGTAAACGGCGTCCGCCCCCATGTCCGAGCTGCACATGGCCAGGTAGGCGCCGCCGTAGGCCTTGCGCAGGATGAAGGTGATCTTCGGGACCGTGGCCGAGGCGTAGGCGAAGAGCATCTTCGCCCCGTGCCGGATGATGCCACCGCGCTCCTGGGCGACGCCGGGCATGAACCCGGGGATGTCCACCAGCGTGACGATCGGGATGTTGAAGACGTTGCAGAAGCGGATGAACCGGGCCCCCTTGTCGGACGAGTCGATGTCCAGCGTCCCCGCCTTCACACCCGACTGGTTGGCGACGAACCCGGCCACGATTCCCTGCACGCGCCCGAAGCCGACCACGAGGTTCTTCGCGAAGTCCTTGTGGACCTCGAGGAACTCGCCCTTGTCGGTCAGGCGCACGATGACCTTGAGGATGTCAAAGGGCGCCTTGGCGTCGGCCGGCACCAGCTCGTTCATCCCGGGGTCCGGCGCCAGGTCGAGCGCGGGGGTCGGGCGATGGGGCGGGTCCATCAGGTTGTTCGCCGGCAGGTAGCCGAGCAGGCGCTTGGCGAGCTCGATGGCCCCGGCGTCGTCCTCGGTCACGAAATGCACGTTCCCGCTGACGGCGGCGTTCGTGGCCGCGCTGCCAATCTCCTCCATCGTGACCGTCTGGCCGGTCGCGGCCTTGATGACCTCCGGGCCGCAGATGAACATGTTCGCGTTCTTCTTGGTCATGATCAGGAAGTCGGTCAGGGCCGGGCTGTAGGCCGCCCCGCCGGCGCAGGGGCCGGCGATGATCGAGATCTGGGGAATGACGCCGGAGGCGAGGACGTTGCGGAAGAACACCTGGCCGTACCCGGAGAGCGAGTCGTCGCCCTCCTGGATGCGCGCGCCGCCCGAGTCGTTGATCCCGATCACCGGGATCCCCGCCTTCAGGGCGTAGTCCATGAGGTCGCAGATCTTCTTCGAGTGGATCCTGCCCAGGGCGCCGCCTCCGACCGTGAAGTCCTGGCTGAACACCGCGACCGGATGGCCGCTGATGTAGCCGACGCCGGTGATGACCCCGTCGCCCGGGAAGCTCTTGTCGGCGAGCCCGAAATCGTGGCAGTCGTGGTCGGCGTGCAGCCCCATCTCGAGGAAGGTGTGCGGCTCGAACAGCGCCTTCACACGCTCACGCGCCGACAGGAGGCCCTTTTCATGGCGGGCGGCGAGCTTCTCGGCTCCCCCGCCGGCCAGGGCCTTCTTGCGGCGCTCCGCCAGGTTTGACAGGAATTTGGGTGCGATGGCCATGGGATACGGGTTCCTCGGGGGGGGGCTTAGTGGGCGTTTTCGCCCGGTTTCAGGGCGCAGAGCTCGGTGAGCACGCCGCGTGTCGACTTGGGATGGAGAAAGGCCACGAGCTTGCCCGCGGCGCCCTCAAAGGGCTCAGCGTTGATGAGGCGGACCCCGCCCGCGGCCGCCTGCTCCAGCTGGCCCTTGATGTCGTCGGTGCGGAACGCGATGTGGTGGATCCCCTCCCCCTTCTCCGCAAGGAACTTGGCGATCGGGCTGTCCGGCGCCGTGGGTTCCAGGAGCTCGAGGTGGACCCCGCCGACGTCGAAGAACGCCGTCTTCACGCGCTGGGAGGCGACCTCCTCGCGACCCAGACAGCGCAAGCCAAGCGCGGTTTCGTAGATCGGCACCGCCTCGTCGATCGAGCGGACGGCAATGCCTAGATGGTCAATGGATTGAATCATGGCGGGAAAAAAGTGTGTCGTTGCGTGATCAGTCTAACCGCATTCCTGCGGCGTGGCTGCGCGTAATTTGTGATCTTGTGCGCATCTAATTCAAAGTAGCATGGTTATCAGCCAATTCATTGGGGCTTATTGTTTTCCATTACCAGCCCCGCCGCCTCGAGGAGCCTGCGAGCCGCATAGGGGGCACTGACGTTTCCGGCAACGACCTCAAGCTCCAGCGCCCTTCTCAATGCAACCACTTCGCGCTTGGACGAGAAGGCCTCATGAAGCCCCTGCTCCAATAGCGCCGAGAGCCAGGACAGCGACTGGGAGTGGCGCCGCTCGGCAAACTGCCCGGTCAACTCCGCGTGACTCATGAACCGCTCGACCTGCACCCACACCTCGCCGACCCCCTCGCTGCTGAGCGACGAGCAGGCGAGGACCGGCGGATGCCAGGCCTCGTCGGCAATCGAGAAATAGTGAAGCGCCCGCTCGAACTCGAGCCGCGTGGCCTCGACCCGCGTGCAGTTCTCGCCGTCCGCCTTGTTGACCGCGAGGATGTCGGCCAATTCGACGATCCCCTTCTTGATGCCCTGGAGCTCGTCACCCGCCCCGGCGATCATGAGGAGCAGGAAGCAGTCGACCATCTCCCGGACAAGGACCTCGCTCTGGCCGACGCCCACCGTCTCGACCAGCACGATCTCGAACCCGGCGGCCTCGCAGAGCGTGATCGTCTCGCGCGTCCTTCGCGCGACCCCGCCGATCTCGCCGCCGCTCGGGGACGGGCGGATGAAGGCCCCGGGCTGCCGTGACAGGCACTCCATGCGCGTCTTGTCGCCCAGGATGCTGCCGTGCGAGATCGGGCTCGACGGGTCGACCGAGAGGACGGCGACCTTCCTGCCGGCCTCGCAGAGGCGGGTGCCGAGGGTGTCGATGAATGTGCTCTTGCCGGCGCCCGGCGCCCCCGTGATCCCGATGCGCCAGGCATTTCCCGAAAACGGCATGAGGACGTTGAGCAGCCGCTCGGCGGCGCCCCGGTGGGCCGCAGACCTGCTCTCGATCAGGGTTATGCCTCGGGCGAGCGCGCCGCGCTCGCCCGCCTTGATCCCGGCGACCAGCGACGGGACGTCGAGCGCCCGCGCCCGCGCGGCCGCGGCACCGGGCGCCGCGGGCTGCGGGACCCCTCCCACGACGCGCGTCGCGAACTCGGGGCCGCCACCTGCCGGAACCCAGTCGGGCGGTGTGGACTCGGCACTCATGGGGCTCGCCCGGGGGGCTTTCAGACCACCGGGGCTATGCCCAGCTTTTCCAGGACCGCCACGGCCGACGCGGGAACGGGGGTTCCCGGGCCGAAGACGGCGGCGGCGCCGTTCTTGTAGAGGTAGTCGTAGTCCTGCGCGGGAATGACGCCGCCGACCACGACGAGGATGTCGTCGCGCCCCTTGCGCTTCAGCTCGCCGACGAGCTCCGGCAGCAGCGTCTTGTGGCCGCCGGCCAGTGAACTCATGGCGACAATGTGCACGTCGTTCTCGATCGCGTCCTTGGCAGCCTCCTCGGGAGTCTGGAACAGGGGGCCGATGTCGACATCGAAGCCCATGTCGGCCATGGCAGTCGCCACGACCTTCGCCCCGCGGTCGTGGCCGTCCTGGCCGAGCTTGGCGATCAGGATGCGCGGCCTTCGCCCCTCGCGCTCGGCGAAGGCGTCCGCCATCCGGCGCACCTTGGCGATCCCGTCCCCCGACCCGTAGGCCGAGCGGTAGACGCCGGACACCGAGCGGATCTGAGCCTTGTAGCGGCCGTAGACCTTCTCGAGCGCGTCGGAGATCTCCCCCAGGGTCGCGCGCACCCGGGCGGCCTCGACGCTGAGCTCGAGCAGGTTGCCCGCGCCGGTGCGCGCGGACTCCGTCAGGGCCTCCAGCGCCTGCTTCACCTTGGAGCCGTCGCGCTCGGCCTTGAGCTTCTGCAGCTGGCGCACCTGGGACTCGCGGACCGCGCTGTTGTCGACCTCGAGGATCTCCATGGGAGCCTCCCGCTCGAGGCGGTAGCGGTTGACCCCGACGATCGTCTCCCCGCCCGAGTCGATGAGCGCCTGCCGGCGGGCGGCGGCCTCCTCGATCCTGAGCTTCGGGATCCCGGTCTCGATGGCCTTGGCCATGCCGCCGAGCCGCTCGACCTCCTGGATGTGCCCCCACGCCCGGTGGGCCAGCTCGTGGGTCAGCCGCTCGACGTAGTAGGAGCCGCCCCACGGGTCGACGACGCTGCAGATGCCGGTCTCAGCCTGCAGGAAGAGCTGGGTGTTGCGCGCGATCCGCGCCGAGAAGTCGGTCGGAAGCGCGATGGCCTCGTCGAGCGAGTTGGTGTGCAGGCTCTGGGTGTGGCCCATGACGGCCGCCATGGCCTCGACGCACGTGCGGGCGACGTTGTTGTAGGGGTCCTGCTCCGTGAGGCTCCAGCCGCTCGTCTGCGAGTGCGTGCGCAGCGCCATCGACTTCGGGTTCTTCGGATTGAACTGCCTGACCATCTTGGCCCAGAGCAGGCGCGCCGCGCGCATCTTGGCCACCTCCATGAAGAAGTTCTTACCCTGGGCCCAGAAGAACGAGAGCCGCGGTGCGAAGGCGTCGACGTCGATCCCCGCCTTGACGCCCGTGCGCAGGTACTCGAGGCCGTCCGCCAGCGTGTAGGCCAGCTCCAGGTCCGCGGTCGCGCCGGCCTCCTGCATGTGGTAGCCCGAGATGGAGATCGAGTTGAACCTCGGCATCTTCCTCGACGTGTACTCGAAGATGTCGGCGATGATCTTGATCGAGGGTCCAGGCGGGTAGATGTACGTGTTGCGCACCATGTACTCCTTCAGGATGTCGTTCTGGATCGTCCCGGCGAGCTGGTCCAGCGGGACGCCCTGCTCCTGCGCCGCGACGATGTAGAACGAGAGGACGGGCAAAACCGCCCCGTTCATCGTCATCGAGACGCTGATCTTGTCGAGCGGGATGCCCGCGAAGAGGGCCTGCATGTCGAGGACCGAGTCGACGGCGACACCGGCCTTGCCGACGTCCCCGACCACCCTCGGGTGGTCGCTGTCGTAGCCGCGGTGGGTCGCCAGGTCGAAGGCCACGGAAAGGCCGGTCTGCCCCGCGGCGAGGTTGCGCCGGTAGAAGGCGTTGCTCTCGGTGGCCGTCGAGAACCCAGCGTACTGCCGGATCGTCCAGGGCTTGAGCACGTACATGGTCGCGTACGGGCCCCTGAGAAACGGGGGGAGGCCCGCCGTGAAGCCGAGGTGCTCCAGAGGCTTCATGTCCTCGGGCGTGTAGAGGGGCGCGACGGGGATCTGCTCGACGGTCATCCAGTCCGCCAGGGCGCCGGGGCTCGGGTCCTCGGCCTTCGCGGCGGCCTTCCAGCGCTTGGCGTCGCCGCCGCTCATCGCGGACGGCTCCAGAGGGAGGGTCGTGTAGTCGGGGAATTTCATGGCCATGGAGTCCTTCAAATACCCAGCTTTTCCTGGAACGCCGCCAGCATCTGCGCGCAGTTGGCCCGCACGTGGATGAATTCGTCGACCCCGGCGGCATGCAGGCGGTCGACCTGCCCGGTCGGCAGCCCCGCGAGCACCACCCGCGGGCCGGCCGGCACCGCCTTGAGCGCCGCGGCGATCGGCGGGACGAGCTGCGGGTAGCTCTCGTCCGTGGAGCAGATGACCACAATCGGGGCCTTGGAGTCGATCGCCGCAAGCACGGCCGCCTCCGGCGTGTCGAAGCCCTTGCCGCCGACAATCTCGAAGCCCCCGACGCCGAAGAAGGCGGCGCTGAAGTCGGCGCGGGACCCGTGCTGCTTGCGCGGCCCCATGTTGGCGAGGAACACCTTCGGGCGCGCGCCCGTCCGCTCCTTGAAGGCCTCGCAGCGGCGGCGGACCGCCTCGAACGACTCGCTGCGGCGCTGCAACCGCACCTTCGCAATCGGCGCCTCGTCGTCGCGGCCCGAGCGCATGACGCGCGTCACCTCGCCCAGGCTCGCGCCGTGGAGGAAGGCGTCGGTCAGTATCGCCATCTTCGTCGACGCAGGCGCGCCGAGCAGCGTGGCCAGCTTCTCCAGCACCTGCGCGCCGCGCTCGGCCTCGGGCGACATGCGGTAGCTGACAATCTGCGCCGCGCGCCGGGCGGCGAGCGCCGCGTAGTCGAGCGGCTGGCCGACCTCCATCTTCTCCCTCAGGTTCGGCTGAAGGTTGGTCCCGATAATCCCGTCCCTGCGGGTTTCGGCACTGGCGATGCGGTCCCTTGCGGACACGCCGACCTGCTCCTGGGGAAATCCGGAGCGAAGCGCCGCGGCCATCCCCCCCCTGCGCTCGACGTCTTGGAAGAGCGCCCACGCCTTCTCGGCCAGCTCGAGGGTCAGCGTCTCGACGTACCACGAGCCGCCGGCCGGGTCGACGACCCGGGCGAGCTGGCACTCCTCGGCGAGGATGATCTGGATGTTGCGGGCCAGGCGCCGCGAGAAGTCGTCGGGCACTCTGAAGCATTCTTCGAACGGGGCGACATGGAGGCTCGAGCAGCCGCCCATGACGCCGACGAACGCCTCGCTGGTCGCCCGCAGCAGGTTCACGTGCGGGTCGAGGACGGTCTTGTTCCAGATGGAGGTGCGCCCGTGGGAGACGAGCCGCTGGGCCTCCTCGTTTCCGCCCGCCGCGCCGACGGCGCGGGCCCACAGGAGGCGCGCCGCCCTGAGCTTTGCGATCTCCATGAAGAAGTGCGACCCCAGCGAATAGGTGAAAAGGAACCGGGGGCCGGCTCGGCTGGCGCTGAGCTTGCGCAGGTCGAGCTCGCGCAGGTACTCGACCCCCGTCGCGAGCCCGAAGGCGAGTTCCTGGACGGCGTTTCCTCCGGCATCCGCCCAGAGGTTCGCGTGCACGCCGATGGTCTTGAGCTTCGCCTTGTTGCGCGCGGCCCAGTCGGTGAGGACCGCCATCTCGTCGTAGGCGCCGAAGAGCCCGCCGGGAAGGACCCCCCGGCCGACCCACTCGCTGAACGGGTCCGAAAGGACGGCCCCGTGGAGGGCCGACGGCTTCTTGCCCTGCTCGGCCATCCAGGCCGACAGGAGCGCCGTGATCGCAAGGGCGGAAATGCCCGCCGGCGCGTGGACGGGAACCGAGGCCAGGTCGACGCCCCGCAGGGCGCGGCCGACGTCGTCCAGGGTCGCGAGCGACAGCCCGCAGCCGCCCACCTCGCCCGGGAGCCCCGAGTCGGGGTCGAGCCCGAGGCGGGTCGCAATGTCAAAGAGCAGGTGGACGCAGTTCTGGCCGCGGTTGAGGTCCTGAAGGAGGGCCTGGTTGAACTCCTCGGGCCTTCCGTAGGGCAGCTCCTGCGCGATCAGCCACCCGGCCGAGCGCGCGCCGAGCGCCGTGGAGCCGCGCAGGTAGGGGGCGAGCCCCGGCCACGTCGACTGCAGGGGCAGCTTCTGGCCGTCCTCGCGGGTGTAGATCGGCCGCAGGTCGATCCCCTCCGGCGTCTTGGTGAACACCTTCTTCTCGAAGGGCGCTCCCGCCAGCGACTCCTCGGCGGCCTTCCGCCACTCCGCCGCGCTTGCCTCGGGGAACTCCGCAAAGAGCTTCTCTTGGGTCTGGGCGCTCATGGCTTCAGCTGATCTCCTCCACCAGCACCTCGCTTCGGCGGCTGTTGATCGTGATGAAGAACCTGCGGACCGCGTGGCCGTTGACCGCAGCCGGGGCCGGCTGCGCGGCGGCGCTCGGGGCCGGGGAGGTGATCACCACGGGTTTCGGCGCGGGGGCGGCCGCCGGGCTCTTCTTCAGGTACAGGGACTCGGTTTCCCGCGGGAACATCGCGTAGAGGACGGCGTTGTCGTCGGTGGGCTCGATCCCCTTCTTGGACAGCTCCTCCCTGAGGGCGGACATGCGCGGCGCGAGCAGGTCGGCCGGGCGCCCCACCACGGGCTCCTGGCCCGACTTCTTGCGCGCGAGCGCCGCCAGCTCCGCGTTGATGCCCCCCGGGGGCCGCCCGTACTTGCCGAGCGCGATGTCGATCGTGGCCTGGGCGAGGTTCTGCCAGCGGCCGAACTTGACGTTGAGCACCGCCTGGGTGCCCACGATCTGCGAGGTCGGGGTCACGAGTGGGATCCACCCGAGGGCCTCGCGGACGACCGGCACCTCGGCCATGACGTCGGCGAACCTGTTCTCCATCTTGAGCTCCTTGAGCTGGTTCCTGAAGTTGCTGAGCATCCCGCCGGGGACCTGGAAGGTCAGGGCGTCGCTGTCGACGCGCTCGTTGGCGACGCTCATGAAGGCCGCCAGCTCCTTTGCCACGCCCTCGAAGTACTGCCTGAGCTCGAAGAGCCTCTTGCCGTCGTAGTGGGGAAGGCGCGGGTTGCCGGCCAGGGCCGCGAGCATGCGCACCGTGTCGGGCTGCGCCGTCCCGTTCGCGAACGGGGTGATCGAGGTCTCGACGGAGTCGGCCCCGGCGTCGATGGCGGCGATGTACGACGCCAGGGCGAGCCCCGCCGTGTCGTGGCTATGGACCACGACCGGGATCGCGTGGCGCTGCTTGATCGCCTTCACCAGGTTGAAGGTCACCCGGGGCGTGAGCAGGCCCGCCATGTCCTTCACGCAGATGGAGTCGACGCCCTGCTCGACCAGCTCGTCGGCGAACGCCGCGAGCTTCTCGGGCGTGTGCACCGGGCTCATCGTGTAGCAGATGGCGCCCTGGGCGTGCTTGCCCGCCGCCTTCACCGTCCGGATCGCGGTGACCAAGTTGCGGGCGTCGTTGAGCGCGTCAAAGATGCGGAAGATGTCCAGGCCGTGCTTGGCCGTGCACCGCACGAACGCCTCGACCACGTCGTCCGGGAAGCTCGTGTACTGCACGAGGTTCTGGCCGCGCAGCAGCATCATCTGCGGCGTCTTCGGGGCCGCCGCCTTCAGGGCGTCCAGCCTGGCGAACGGGTTCTCGGAGAGGTATCTCAGGCATGAATCGATCGTGGCCCCGCCCCAGGTCTCAAGCGCCCCGAACCCGAGCCCGTCGAGCGTCGGGGCTGCGGGCAGCATCTGGGCGGTGCTCATGCGCGTCGCCGCCAGGGATTGGTGGCCGTCGCGAAGGACCGTATTGTTAAACACAACCGTTTTCATAGGCATGGGGCCCTGTCGGTGGGTGGCCGGGACGCACAAAGGTCCCTCTCGGCAGTCCCGATAAGGGAATGTCGCCGATGCCACTGAATGCAGATTCCACCAGAGCCATGGGAACATGGTACATTCGGAGGAAACGGCGTGCTCGGCGTTTCTTGTCAACCCATGCGCATGTCTTGCCCTCTGTTAAGAGGATCTTCACGTAAACGCCCAAAACAGGGCCAATTAATTCAGCTAATAGTCCCTCCGAAACCGCCAAAAAACGGCGTGTTTCGGCCGCGCCCGCCCAACCGGACCTCAGCGGCCAGCCGGGCGCACCGCGATCCCCGCCGCCTCGAACTCGCGGCGGATCCCGCGCGCAAGGCCTGCCGCGCCCGGGCTGTCGCCATGGATGCAGATCGTGTCCGCGTCGATGGGGATCACCTCTCCGCCGCGCGCCACCACGCTACCCTCCCGCGCGATTTGAAGGGCCTGGCGGGCGGCCGCCGACTCGTCCCCGATTACGGAGCCGGGCTCCCCGCGCGGTACCAGCGTTGCGTCGGCGCGGTAGGCGCGGTCCGCGAACGCCTCCCCGAGGACCCTGAGCCCCTGCCTCCGGCCCTCCTGCGCAAGCGCGCTGCCGGCGAGCGCCACCAGCACCCACCCCGAGTCCGGCCCGTGCGCGTCCCTGGCCAGCGCGCGGGCGATCGCCGCCGCCAGCGCCCCATCCCTCGAGGCCATGTTGTAGAGCGCCCCGTGGAGCTTCACGTGACCGACCGCCGCCCCGAGGCGTCCGGCCAGCGCCTGGAGAATCCTCGCCTGACCCGTGACCAGCGCGGCCGCCTCCTCCGGGTCCACCGCGATCTCCCGCCTGCCGAAATGCTCCCTGTCGGCAAACCCGGGATGGGCGCCGATCGCCGCCCCGTGGCGCACGGCAAGCCGGAGCGCCCCCAGCATCGAGGACTCGTCGCCCGCGTGCGCACCGCACGCGATGTTCACCGACGAGACAAGCGGCACGAGCTCGGCGTCGGAGCCGCACCCCTCGCCCACGTCGGCGTTCAGGTCGATGGCGCCCGCGCGGTTCATCGCGACCGGACCTTCTCGGAGAGGCCCTGGTGGAGCAGCGCGATCCTGTGCTCCAGCGCCCGGGCCAGGGCGTGGGCCTCGCCGACCGTCGTCCTGGAGAACCTGACGCCGTCGCCGGGCGCCAGCTGCGCCAGAAGGGGGAAGTCGACCGAGGCCACATGGCCGACCCGCGGGTACCCCCCGAGTGTCTGCGCGTCGACCATGAGCACGATCGGATTGCCGTCGGGCGGCACCTGGATCGTGCCGGGGGCGACGGCCGTTGAGACCAGGTCTCCGCTCCCGGCGCGCGCGAGCCTCGGCCCCTCGAGGCGGATCCCCATGCGGTTCGACCTGGCGCAGACGCCGAAGCGGCCGGTGTAGAGCGCCTCCCCGAACTCCTCGGCGTGCGCCCCCGGGATCACGCGCACCGTCGGCTCCGGCGAGTAGTGCGGCAGCACGCGCTCGTCGATGCTCCAGTGGCCGGAGAGGTTGCGCTCCGACCGCACGGACCGCAGCACGTCCAGGTCCCGCAGCGCCCGGCCCTGGAAGCCGCCGATGCCCGCCGAGAGCAGGGTCCCCCTTCCGCCCATGACCGGCTCGACGTCAAAGCCGCCCGCGATCGACAGGTAGGCGCGGCAGCCCTGGAGGCGCTTGCCGAACCGGATCCGTCCCCCCGCCTCGACCCGGACGGGCCTCCAGGCCGGGACGTTCTCGAAGCGGGCGCCGCAGACGGCGATCCATGCGGCCTCGGCGAACTCGAGCTCGGGCCCGATCAGCGTGACCTCGAGCGCCGGGAGGTCCTCGGCGTTTCCGACCAGCAGGTTCGCGACCCTCAGCGCAAATGGATCGGCGGCACCGCCGGCCGGCACGCCCTCGGCAAGGTGCCCCCTGCGGCCCAGGTCCTGGACCGTCGTCTGCATGCCGGCCCTGACGACGCTCACGTCCATGACGAGAAATCCTGCGGGGAGATCGCCCGGAACCGGACGCGGTCGCCGGGCCTGAGCAGCGCCGCCGGCGTCTCGGCGGGCCGGAAGAGGGCCATCGGCGTGCGCCCGATGATTTGCCAGCCCCCCGGCGAATCGACGGGATAGACCCCCGTCTGCGAGCCCCCGATCGCCACGGAGCCGGCGGGCACGTGCGCCCTCGGCGTGTCCCGGCGGGGGGCGCGCAGCGCCTCGGGAAGGCCGCCCAGGTACGGGAAGCCGGGGGTGAACCCGATCGCGTGGACAAGGTACTCGGCGCCCGCGTGGAGCGAGGCCGCCTCGCCGGCGCTCACCTTGCAGAGCTCGGCCACGCGCTCGAGGTCCGGCCCGTGGATCCCCCCGTAGCACACGGGCACCTCGAGGAGCCTGCCCGCGGGGGCCGGCCCCGCCGCCCCCGGGCGCCCGGCGCAGGACTCGAGGAAGCGGCAGACCTCGCCGTAGGCGTCCCCCAAGGCCTCGGTGAACCGGGACGGATCGTAGAACGCGGCGACCGTCCCGTAGGCCGGCACGACGTCGGTGATGCCCGGCCGCTTCGCGGCCACGACCGCCTCGGCGAAGGAGAGGACCCGGGCGAGCGAGGCGCCCCCATTGCCCGCTTCCAGCGTGGCGAGGACCGCCGAATCGCCAAGGGGCTCAAGCTTCATGGCGCAAGGTCCCTATCCGGCGCGAAGGAGCTTCTCGGCGTGCGCCAGCGCGCTCTTGGCGCTGCGGTCGCCGAGCATCCGGGCGAGCTCGCCCACGCGGGCCCTCCTGTCGCCGTGGATCGGCGCGATCGTCACCACGGCGCGCTCCCCCGACTGGTCCTTCTCGACGACAAAGTGGCTCGACGCATGGGCCGCCACCTGCGGCAGGTGGGTGACACACAGCACCTGGTGGCGCCGCGCGATCGCCGCCATGCGCTCCCCCACCACGCTGCCGATCTCGCCGCCCACGTTGGCGTCGACCTCGTCGAAGACGAGCACCGGCACCGAGTCCAGGTCCGCAAGGACCGCCTTCAGGGCGAGCATCACGCGCGCCAGCTCGCCGCTCGACGCGATGCGGCTGAGCGGCAGCGGCGCCTCACCGACGTTCGGCGAGAACAGGAATTCGCAGCCGCAGTCGCCCGCCGGCCCGAGGCCCGGGGCCTCGGTGATGGCGATCCGGAACTCGGCCTTCTCGAAGCCGAGCTCCGCGATGCCGGCCGAGGCGGCCCGCGCGAGGCTCTTCGCGGCCTTCTCGCGCACCGCGCGCAGCGCCGCCGCGCTCGCCCTGGCCTCGCGCGCCGCGGCCTCGATCTGGCGGTCCAGGCGCGCGAGCGCGCCCTCGATGTCGCCATGCGAGGACACCCTCTGGCGCATGGCCTCGCGGGCCGCGGCGACCGACCGGACGTCGGGCCCGTGGCGCCTCCTGGCCTCGAGCCACCCGTCCATGCGCTCCTCGAGGGCGCCGCCCGCCGCGTCGGCCTGGAGCTCGCGCCCGAGGGCCCCGAACTCGGCGGCGAGTTCGCCGAGCTCCGCCGAGACGGCCGCCATGCGCTCGGCGAGCGCCCTGCTGGGGGGGTCGATCGCCTCGAGCCTGCGCGCCTCCCGCACCAGGGCCGCCACCCGGGAGGTCGCGCCCTCGTCCCCGGCGAGCCCGGACTCGAGCGCCGCCGCGAGGGCCGCGATCTCCTGCGCGCGGCTGAGCCTCTGGAAGTCGCGCTCGAGCGCGGCGACGGCTTCCTCCGAGAGGTCCAGCCGGTCCAGCTTCGCCAGCTGGGCCTCCATGAACGCGAGTTCGTCGGGCGAGAGCCGGGCCTCGCAGGCAAGCCGCTCGCGTTCGGCCTGCAGCGCGCACCACGACCGGTAGTGGCCGGCGTAGGCCTCGAGCGCGGGGCCCGCCTTCCCGTAGAGGTCCAGGAGCTCCAGCTGGCACGAGTCCCGAAGGAGGCGCCTGGGCTCGCTCGGCCCGTGAAAATCGACCCAGCGTTCGCCGATCTGCTGGAGCGCGGCCAGCGTGGCGAGACCCCCGTTGACCGTGATCTTAGGGGGGCGCTCGCGCGAGAGGCTCCGCTTGAGGACCAGCAGGCCCTCCTCGCAGGCCGGCAGGTCCAGCTGCGCCATCAGGGCGTCGATCCGGCTCGGGTCACGGAAATAGAGCGACGCCTCGACCTCGCAGGCCTGCGCCCCCTGGCGGATCACGGCCTTGTCGGCGCGCTCGCCCGCGAGGAGCGAGAGGGCGCCGATCAGGATGCTCTTGCCCGCGCCGGTCTCCCCGGTCACCGCAGCAAAGCCCGGGTCGAAATCCACCGACACGAAGTCGAGGAGCGCCAGGTTGCGGATGCGGAGCGACTGGAGCATCGGATTCGGTCGCCGGGTCGGGCTTAAAGGGCCCCTAGACGGATTCCTTCGGCAGGAGCGGCAGGAGCCTCTTGATCTCCTGGACCGAGTCCCTGTGGCACACGAGCACGGCATCGCGGGTCTCGACGACCACGAGATCCTTCACGCCGCAGAGCGCGATGACGCGCCCGGTGCTGATGGCGACCGTGTTGGTGGAGTCGACCGAGACCACGGAGCCCCGGCACGTGTTGCCCGAGCTGTCGCAGAACAGGTGCTTGGGAAGCGCGGTCCACGATCCCACGTCGTCCCAGTCAAACCTGGCGACGACGGTGGCGACCGCCTCGGCCTTCTCGAGGACCGCGTAGTCCACCGAGACCCTCGGAAGCGAGGCAAACCGCATGGCGAGGTACCGGGCCGGGTCGCCCGCCGGGAAGTCCCGGATGAAGGCAGCAAGCTCGGGCGCGCTCCGCTCGGCCTCGGCGAGGAAGCGGCCGACGCCCCACACGAAGATGCCCGCGTTCCACGCGTAGCGCCCGCTCTTCACGTAACGCCGGGCGGTCGCCTCGTCGGGCTTCTCGACGAAGCGCTTCACGCGCATGAGCCGGCTGCCGTCGTCACCCCTCGCCAGCCGCGCGCCAAGCTCCTGGTAGCCGTAGCCCGTCGCGTTGTAGGTCGGCGGGATCGCAAAGGTGACGAGGTTCCGGCCCACCCCGCCCCGCCCGGCGTCCCCCGCCCACCGGAACGCCTGGGCCAGCTGCCTGCCGAAGCGCGCCGTGTCCTTGATCATCGCGTCGGCGGGAAGGAGCGCGACGATTCCATCGGGGCAGCGCGCGCGGACGAGCCCGGTGGCGAGCGCCGCCGCAGGCCCGGTGTCGCGCCTGGCCGGCTCCGCGATGATCCGGTCCCTCGGAAACTTGGGCAGGGCCCTCCGGATGAGCGGGACCTGCGCCTTGTTCGTCAGGACCCAGACGTTGCGGTCGCGCACCACGCCGCGCAGGCGCAGGATCGTCTCCTCAAGGAGCGTCCTGTCGGAGAACAGGCGCAGGAGGTGCTTCGGCGAGCTCGCGCGGCTCATGGGCCAGAAGCGCTCTCCGCTTCCGCCCGCGATGATGCAGGCGTGGTACCTGGGGTCTGCTTTCATGGGGGGGTCACTCAAAAGTTTCGCCGGCCGAACGGCCCGCGCCAAGCCGGAATGGGGCGCCGGGGCCAGTTTGGCCGCGATTCAGTGCTTGACGACAATCTTCCCAAACTGACCGCCGCGCTCCATAAGGTCAAACGCCTCCGCGCCCCTCGCGAACGGAAAGACGTGGCTGACGACGGGCCTGATCCCGAGTCGAGACACGGCCGCCATCATCTGCTCCCAGTCCGCCGGGCTGCCCATCGTCGTCCCGAGGATCGAGAGCTGCTTCCAGAAGACCTTTCGCAGGATGACCTCGGGCACGTTGCCGCGCGTGGCGCCGTAGACCGCGATCCTGCCGCCCGGCGCCGCGACATCGACCAGGGCGCCGAATCCCGGGCCCCCGGCGCTGTCGATGATGACGTCGAAGGCTCCCGAAGAGGCGAGGGCGTCCTTCTCCCAGCCGCCGCGGTCGTAGCGGAACCCTCCCCTCGCCCCGAGCGCGACCGCGCGCTTGATCTTGTCGTCGGAGCTCGAGGTCACCCAGACCTCGCCGGCGGACGCGACGGCGAACTGGAGCGCGAAGAGCGCCACGCCCCCCCCGATCCCGCTGACAAGCACGCGCTCGCGGGCGCCGAGGCGCGCCCGGCCGAAGAGGGCGCGCCAGGCGGTGAGCCCCGCCAGGGGAAGCGCGGCAGCCTCCTCCCAGCCCATGTGGGCGGGCTTGGCCGCGAGCTGCTCCTGCGGCACCGCGATCCGCTCGGCGAGCGTGCCGTCGCGGGGCAGCCCGAGGATCGAGAAGTCCGGCCCCTGCGCGCCCGGCGCCGGCCCCCAGCCGAAGCTCGGGTTGATGACGACCTCGCGGCCGACCCATGAGGCGTCGGCCCCGGGCCCGACCGAGGCCACGACGCCCGCGCCGTCCGAACCCGGGATGCACGGGTACCTGAGCCCCGCGTACTGCCCGAGCTTGATCCAGACGTCGCGGTGGTTGAGGGCGGACGCCCTGAGCTCGACCAGCGCCTCGCCCGCCCTGGGGACCGGATCCGGCACCTCGGCGGCGCAGACCCTGCCGACAGACTCGATCCGAAGCGCGCGCATGGCGGCGTGGGGGCCCCTAGACGTGGAGGATCACTTCCTCGGCCCTGAAACGCACCTTCGGCGCCGCGGCGTACTTGTCGTCGGGGGCGCGGTAGCCCGCCGCCCCGGCGCAGAGGGCCGTGTAGCCAAGCGCCGGAAGGCCGAGGATCGCGTCGAACTGCGCGGGATCGAGCCCCTCCATCGGGCAGACGTCGATCCCGAGGAGCGCTGCGGAGGTCATGAACAGCCCGAGCGCGATGTACGCCTGGCGGGCCAGCCAGCTGTCGAGGTAGCCCCCTTGGCGGGCCTTCTCGACGCTCCCGGCGATGATGTCCGCGTAGCCCTTGAGGCTCTCCTTGGAGACGCCGCGGACAGCGGCCGTCCTCTCGACAAAGTGCTCGAGGTCCTTCGCATCGTAGCCCTTGCGCCCCGCGAAGACGACGAAGTGCGAGCAATCGATCGGCTGCCTCTGGCCCCAGGCCGCGGCCGAGAGCTTCTCGCGTGTCGCCCGGTCGCGCACCACGACAAACCTCCAGGGCTGAAGCCCGAAGGAGGAGGGCGCGAGCACGAGCGCCCGCTCAAGGGCGGCCCACGTCTCGGCGGGGATCGTCCGGGTGGCGTCGAACTTCTTGGTGGCGTAGCGCCAGCTGAGCGCGTCGGTCACGGTCTGGGTGGGTACGGGTGTCATAAGTGTGAAGTGAGAACGAGACCGGGACGGCCGTTTTGTCAAAGCCCGGGGTGAAAAAACCGCCCCAGCACGGGCACGCGGGCCAGCACGCTCTCGATCTCGTTCCGGCCCTCGATGCGCAGCACCCACAGCGCGAGTCCGTAGGCGCAGATCCCGGCGGGGACCAGCGCGGCGACCGCCGCAAGGTTGCTTGCGCCCAGGCCGACGGCCTGCAGGGCGCGAGCCCCGCCGGCGACGACGGCCGCCATCGCCGCCGTCGCGCCGATCACCTTGGCGAAGCTCGGGGCCAGCGGGGCGAGGTGCATCTCGGGAAGGCGCCGCTCGAGCGCGCGGCCAAGCAGGAAGGTCTGCGCGACGATGGCCGTCGTGCTGGCGAGCACGATCCCCAGGACGCCGAGCCAGCGGATGAGCGCCAGGCTCACCGCGATGTTGATCAGGAAGTCGACCAGGGCCACCCGCACCGGCGTCTTCGTGTCCTTCACGGCGTAGAACGCCCGGACCGTGAGGTTGACGACCGAGAAGAACGGAAGCCCGACGACCATGATGCAGAGCAGAAGCGCCATCCGGTGCGCGTCGAGCGCGGTCACGTGGCCGTGCAGGTAGATCAGCCTCACGATCGGGCCGCTCAGCAGCGCGAGCCCGGCGGCGGCCGGCACGTTGATGATGAGGATCAGCCGGATTCCCTTCTGGAAGTCGCCCGACATCGCCCGGAAGTCGCCCTTCACCGCGTGCGCCGCGATCAGCGGATAGACGACCGTCGAGACCGCCACCGCAAAGACCCCGATCGGGAACTCCATGAGCCGGTTGACGGTGTACAGGTACACGGCCGAGGGGTCGTCGACCGAGAACGCGAGCAGGCGCGAGACCGAGAAGTTGATCTGGTAGATCGCCGTCCCGAAGATGCCGGGCGTCATCAGGAGCGCGATCTCGCGCACCCGCGGCGAGAGGCCGAGGTCGAAGCCGGGCCTCCAGCCCATCCGGACGAGGACCGCGGCCGGGACGGCCATCTGCAGGAAGCCGCCGGCGAGCACCCCCGCGCAGAGCCAGTGGATCTCGCCGAGCGGAGTGACCGCGAAATGCAGGCCGGCCCCCGCGAGGGTCGCGATCATCGCGAGGTTCAGCCAGATCGGCGAGAGGGCCGGCTCCACGAAGTGCCCGAGCACGTTCAGGGTGGCGCTGCACGCGGCCGCAAGGCTGATGAGCGCCAGGTACGGGAAGAGGACCACCACCAGGTCGGCCGCGACGTACCATTTCTCCTCGCGGCCCGCGATCAGGCGCGACTGGCTGAAGATCGCGGCCGCGGCGACGACCAGCCCCCCGGTGACGACCAGCAGCCAGGACGCAACCTTGGAGAGGAGGCGGAAGGTCCCGTCCCTGCCCCCGGCGTGAAGCTCCTCCTGGAGCGTCGGCACGAAGGCGGCGGTCATGGAGCCCTCCGCGAGAAGCCTGCGGAAGAGGTTCGGCAGGATGAAGGCGGTCGTGAACGCCGCGTAGAGCCAGCCCGAGCCGAAGATCGCGATCGCCAGCGAGTCGCGCACGAGCGCGAGGAACCGCGAGACGACCGTCAGGAACGAGATGACCCCGATGCTCTTGAGGCTCTTCGACACGAGGGCCAGCCCGGCCTACGGCGCCTTCAACCGCAGCGTGGAGCCTTCGATCGAGACGTCGGAGAGCTTGGACCAGGCCGCCGCCAGGTCGTCGGGCGCCGGCTGCGAGAAGAGGAGCTTCCTCATCAGGAAGTCCCGGACAAAGGGGAGGCGCTGCGCGGGGCAGCCGCCCACGTAGAACGTCTCCGGGTCGAACTCGAACACCGACCTCCGCTTGGTGAAGACCCCGGTCGCCTGGACGAAGACCGAGGCGCTAAAGCCGAAGACGTTGAAGGCGACCGTGTCCCCGAACTGGATCTTCCCGTCCTTGATGCGCGCGTTGAGCGTGCCGGGCTCCATCATCCGCTCGTTGCCGGGGGCCGCCGGCGCCTTGTCACCCGGCTTCGCCGCCTTGGGCTTGGGCGCCTCCGGCTGGCTGACGCTCCCGATGAGGGCGTTGAGCTCCCCCTCCTCGACTGAGACCGACTCCCCGTCGGCAAACGCCTTGCGTTTCTCGGCGACGTCGGCCGAGCTCCCCGTGCTGTGCGAGCCCTCGATGTAGAAGATGGCGTTGGCGGCCGCGTCCTTCGGGATCGACGTCACCTTCAGCACCGGCCGTGAGACCATGTACGCCGCGCCGACGGCAATTCCGAGGATGACGCTCAGGAAGGCACCCAGCCCCACCTCAAGCCAGGTCGGGCCCCTCTGGGCTTTCGTGTTTTTCTTTAGCATGGGAGGAGAACTATTTCTTCGACGGGGCGACGGCGTCCTTCGCCGCCTTCGGGCTTGCGCCCGGGACCTTGGACGCCGCGGCCGGGGCCGCCTCGCCCGCGGGCTTCGGGGCGGCCGCAGGGGCCGCCTCGCTCGCCGCGTCCTTGGCCATCCCCTTGTTCTTGTAGTCGGTGATGTAGAAGCCGCTTCCCTTGAAGATCAGGCCCGCGCCGCTGCCGATCAGCCGCTTAAGCGCCGCCCTGTGGCATTTCGGGCACTTCCTGAGCGGCTCGTCGCGCATGGACTGGAACTTCTCGAAGCGGTGACCGCACTTTGAACAGGCGTACTCGTAAGTGGGCATCGGAGGTGGACCGCGCCTATATGGGCGAAGCCCACGGGCTTGGCGAGTTTGTTCTCGGCAGGCGAACCGCAATGGAGCTCAATTTCCACCGATGGACCATGCCGCAAGACTGCAGCTGCTGGTGTCGCGGGTCGAGGCGGGGATCGACCTGCTCCTGCCCCCGGCCTCCGAGCCGTCGGCCCGGCTCCATGAGGCCATGCGCTACTCGATGCAGGCCGGCGGGAAACGCCTTCGGCCGGTCCTCGTCCTCGCTGCCTCGGAGCTCTTCACGGGGCCGGACGCGGCCGATCCCCTCCCGGCGGCGGTCGCCGTCGAGTGCGTGCACACCTACTCGCTCGTGCACGACGACCTGCCGTGCATGGACAACGACGACCTGAGGCGGGGCCGGCCGACCGCGCACAGGGCCTTTGACGAGGCCACCGCGCTCCTGGCGGGCGACGCCCTGCTCACCCGCTCCTTCGCGATCCTCGCCGAGTCCTACGCGTCCCGCCCCGCGCTCGCCGCGTCGCTGGTCGGCGAACTGGCCGGGGCCGCCGGAAGCCGCCGCCTGATCGGCGGGCAGATGGAGGACCTCCTGGCGGAGCGCCGCGCCGAGGCGACCGACGAGGACCTCCGGTACATCCACCTGAACAAGACCGCGGCGTTGATCGAGGCGTCGCTGGCGATGGGCGCCCTCTGCTCGGGCGCCCCGCAGGACGCCGTCGGGGCGCTTCGCGAGGCCGGCCGGGAGCTCGGCCTCGCGTTCCAGGTCGTCGACGACATCTTGGACGCCACCTGCGACTCGGCGACCCTCGGCAAGACCGCGGGCAAGGACGCGCGGGCCGGAAAGGCGACCTATGTCACCGTCCACGGGCTCGACCGCGCCCGGCGGATCGCGCGCGAGCGCTCGGACCTCGCGGTCGCGGCGCTTCGCCGGCTCCCGGGCGACGCCGCCTTCCTCGCGAGGCTCGCGGAGGACTTGGTCGCGCGGTCCCGTTGAATCGCTTTGCATATCCGGCGGCGTTAGGGTCACGATTTGGGGAGTATCCGCCCCATGCCCCGACTCCTGCCCCGCGCCGCCGCGCTTGCGCTTGCGCTCGCATCGCCCGCCCTCGCGTCCTCTCCCGTCACGAAGGACCAGGTCCTGGACGCCATCCGCGTGTTCGATGCGAACGCCGTGGGAAGCCTGACGGCGCCGAAGCCGGCGGACGAGGCGAACGGCGCGGTCGCCGCGGCCTCCAACACGATCCTTAGGTTCGCGCTCGAAAGCGACCTGGTGGTGGTCGACCTGGGGACGGACTCCGTCCCGTGGTGCGACATCAAGAAGGGGCTCTCGGAGCTCTCGAACTCGGGCGAGCGCGGACTCCTCCTGGCGGCCTACCTCTCCGGGTGCGTCAAGGAGCAGCTCCAGTCCGGCAGGCAGGACCCGAGCCCCTACCCGGGCTGGGTCGCCATGCTGCGGGTCTACCGCTCGCTCAGGGTCCGCGAGGGGCTCAAGCTGCCGGAGGTCGACGCCCTCCTCGCCCGCCAGGCCAACGGCACGCTCGAGCGCTACGCTGCGGACGCGCTCAGGCGCTCGAACGAGGGCCTGCAGAGGACCTACGGCGCCGCGACCGCGCCGAAGAAGCAGATCGCCACGGCCGACGCGCAGCCCTGAGGGCTAGCAGACGCTTGCCGCGGCCTTGACAAGCTCGAGGAAGCTGCGGGCCTCGAGGCTCGCGCCGCCGATCAGCCCCCCGTCGATGTCCTTCTGCGCCAGGAGCTCGGGCGCGTTCGCCGGCTTCATGGACCCGCCGTAGAGTATCCTCACCCGCTGGGAGACGCCCTCCCCCATGAGCTTCGTGAGCAGGCCCCTGATGAAGCCGTGGACCTCCTGCGCCTGCTCGGTCGTGGCGACCTTGCCCGTGCCTATCGCCCAGACCGGCTCGTAGGCGATCACGATGCCGGCGGCCAGCTCCTTGCTGACGCCCTCCAGGGCCCGCTCGGTCTGCGTCTGGATGACCTTCAGGGTCGAGCCGGCCTCGCGCTCCGCAAGGCTCTCGCCGACGCAGACGATCGGCCGCAGCTGGTTCCTGAGCGCCGCGAGCACCTTCTTGTTCACGAGCTCGTCGGACTCGCCGAAGAGCGTCCGGCGCTCGCTGTGACCGAGGATGACATGGGTCGCGAAGAGCGCGCGGAGCATCGGCGCGGAGATCTCGCCGGTGAAGGCGCCCGAGGCCTCGAAGTGCATGTTCTGGGCGCCCAGCTTGACGACCGAGCCCTCGATCGCCTTGCCCACGCCCTCGAGCGAGGTGAACGGCGGGCAAACGACCACCTCCACCTCCTGCTGGGAGCCCAGCGCGACGACGATGTCGTGGGCGAGCGCGACGGCGTCGGTCGCCGTCTTGTTCATCTTCCAGTTGCCTGCGATCAGCTTCTTGCGGGTCATGGTTGGGGCCGTTGGGGGCCGGTTGGTTTTAGGATTCGAGGAATGCGACGCCGGGAAGCACCTTGCCCTCGAGATACTCGAGGCTCGCGCCGCCGCCCGTGGAACAGTGCGTCACCTTGTCGGCCACCTTGAACTTCCTCGCGGCCGTCGCCGTGTCGCCGCCGCCCACGACCGTCGTGGCGCCGTGCGCCGTGGCCTCGGCGATCGCCGCGGCCATGGCCTTGGTCGATCCCGCAAACTTCTCGAACTCGAACACGCCCGACGGGCCGTTCCAGACGATCGTCTTCGCGCGCCGGATGGCGGCGTCAAAGAGGGCGATGGACTTCGGGCCGCAGTCGAGGCCCATCCAGCCCTTCGGGATTCCCGTGGAGTCGTCCGCCGGCCTCGTGGCCGCGTTCGCGTCGAACTTGTCCGCGCAGACGTAGTCGACCGGCAGGATGATCGACACGCCGCGCGCCTTGGCCTTCTCGACCAGTTCGCCGACGATCTTCGCGCCCTCGGGGTCGAACAGGCTCTCGCCGATCTCCATACCGCCGAGAACCTTCTTGAAGGTGTAGGCCATCCCGCCGCCTATGATGATCTCGTCGGCCTTGTCGATCAGGTTGCGGATGAGCGGGATCTTGTCCGCGATCTTGGCCCCGCCGAGGATCGCCAGGAGCGGCCGGCGCGGGTTTGCGATCACGGCCGCGAACGCCTTGAGCTCGGCCTCCATGAGGAAGCCGGCCGCCTTCTGCGGCAGGCTCACGCCGACCATCGAGGAATGCGCCCGGTGGGCGGTGCCGAACGCGTCGTTGACATACACGTCGCCCAGCTTGGAGAGGCTCGCCCGGAACGCCGCCACCGCCGCGGGGTCCGCCTTCTTGGAGGTGCCGTCCTCGAGCTTCACCTTGCCCTCCTCCTCGATGTGGAAGCGCAGGTTCTCAAGGAGGATGACCGAGCCCGGCTGCGGGTTCGCGCAGGCGGCCTCGACGGACGGCCCGCAGCAGTCGTCGAGGAACGTGACGGGCTTGCCGAGGAGCTTCCCCAGCTCCGCGGCGACGGGCTTGAGCGAGTACTTGGCGATCCGCTGGCCGTCGGGCCGGCCGAGGTGGCTCATCAGGACGACCGACGCACCCTGGTCGAGCGCGAAGCGGATCGTGGGCAGGGCCGCGACGATCCGCTGGTTGTTCGTGATGGCCCCGGTCGCCTTGTCCTGCGGGACGTTGAAGTCCACGCGGATCAGGACGCGCTTTCCCGAGAGCTGGAGGTCGCGGATGCTCCTGAAGCTCATAGCCCGGCGGCGACCTTCTTGAGGAGGTCCACGCAGCGGTTGCTGTAGCCCCACTCGTTGTCGTACCAGCTGACGAGCTTGAAGAACCGGTTGTTGAGCTCCATGCCCGAGCCCGCGTCGTAGATGGACGAATGCGGGTCGTGGATGAAGTCGCTCGAGGCGACCTCGTCGGCCGTGTAGGCGAGGATCCCCTTAAGGTAGGTCTCGCTCGCGCGCTTGATCGCCTCGGAGATCTCCTTGTAGGAGGTGGGCTTCACGGTGCGCACCGTCAGGTCGACGACCGAGACGGTCGGCGTCGGGACGCGGAACGACATGCCCGTCAGCTTGCCCTTGACCTCCGGGCACACCAGGCCGACCGCGCGCGCCGCGCCGGTGGTCGACGGGATGATGTTGATCGCCGCGGAGCGGCCGCCCTTCCAGTCCTTCTTCGAGGGGCCGTCCACCGTCTTCTGGGTGGCCGTGTAGGAATGGATGGTCGTCATCAGGCCCTCCTCGATCCCGAAGCCCTCCTTCAGGAGCACGTGGACGATGGGCGCCAGGCAGTTGGTCGTGCACGAGGCGTTGGAGATGATCGCGTGCTTGGCGGGGTCGTACTTGGAGTCGTTGACCCCCAGGACGACGGTGATGTCCTCGCCCTTCGCGGGGGCCGATATGATGACCTTCTTCGCGCCGGCTGTGAGGTGGCCCCTCGCCTTGTCCGCCTCGGTGAACAGACCCGTCGACTCGATGACGATCTGGACGCCCAGGGCGCTCCAGGGAAGCTCGGCGGGCGTCTTGGCGCTCACCACCTTGATCTCGTGGCCGTTGACGATCAGGACGTCATCCTCGGCCTTGTCGGCGGAGGACTTCTTGGAGCCCACCGTGCCCGAGAAGCGGCCCTGCGTGGAGTCATACTTGAGCAGGTAGGCCAGGTTGTTGGCCGGCACGATATCGCCGACCGCGACGACGTCGAACGTCGAGCCGAGAAGGCCCTGCTCGACGAGAGCCCGGAATACCAGTCGGCCGATGCGGCCGAATCCATTGATAGCGACTTTGAGTGCCATGGGAGTGTGGGTAATAGGTGGTGGTTGGTGGTGTGATGAGCCCGGCTTGGAACCCGAGGGTTCCGCAGGAACACGGAGCGTTTAACTAAACAATACGGCCGAGCTAACGCAAGGGCCTTAATGGCCGGCCCACCCAATATGACATAAACCCGCGGCCCGCCCCGGCGAATCTAATACCCTCGCCCGAGCTGCGCGCGGATGGCCTCGAGCGTGCGGGCCACGCCGCCGCCGTTGTCCCGGCGCCAGCGCGCGCAGGCCCCGGCAATCGCCTCCCGCGCGACCCCGTCCCCGAGGAGGGCCCCGCACTGCGCCGCAAGGGCTGCGGCGTCCGCGACCGTCCTCGCCGCCCCCCGGTTCATCAAGTCGTTGGCAATCGAACGGAAGTTCGCCATCCCCGGCCCGAAGAGGATCGCCTTGCCGATCGTCGCCGCCTCGACCGGGGTCTGTCCCTCGGTATGGGGCGGCAGGCTCTTGCCGATGAAGACCAAGTCGGCGAGCTGGGTCATCGCGCGGAGTTCGCCCGTCGTGTCGCCCACCGCGATGTCGACCTGCCCGGGGGACGGGCCCGCCGAGCGCAGGTGGTACGAAAGCCCGGTCGCCCGCAGGAGCCTCTCGATCTCCGAGCGCCGCTCCGCGTGCCGCGGAACGAGGAGCAGCGAGCAGTCTAAGCCCCGGGCCCGGGCCGCGACAAGCGCGCCGACAAGCGCCTCCTCCTCGCCGGGCCACGTGGACGAGCCGAGCAGGACAAGCCGGCCCTCGCCCAGGCCGAGCTCCCGGCGCAGGCGGCCGCGGCCAACCTCATCCAGGGGCTCGATCTGCACGTCCAGCTTGATGTTGCCGGTCACGCTGATGCGCTCCGGAGGGAACCCGAGTTCGCGGAAGCGCTCGGCGTCCAGCTCCGACCCCGCCAGCACGCGGGTCATCCCGTCCAGAACGAACCGAGCGGCCGCGTGAGAGCGCCTGAGCCGCCGGAAGCTCCGCTCGGAGATCCGGGCGTTGATGCAGAGCACGGGCACCCTGCGGGCCTTCGCCTGGCGCAGGTGCTCGGGCCAGCGCTCGCCCTCGGTCACAATGGCCAGATCGGGCGCGAAGGCGTCCCAGGCGCGCGCGGAAAACGGCATCCAGTCGACCGGGAAATACGCCATCGCGGCGGCGAGGGGCCGGTACCGCTCCGCCGCGACCTTGAAACCGGTGGAGGTCGTCGTCGTCAGCACGACCTCCGTGCCGTCCTCCTTGAGCCCGCGCAGGATGGGCTCCACGGCGAGCATCTCGCCCACGCTGACCGCCTGGAGCCAGACCCGGCCCACGCCCGGCCGCCTCGGCGGGATGGCCGGGGGCAGGCCGAAGCGGTGCCAAAACCCGTCGCCGTAGCCGCCCCGCCTGCGCATCCGCAGCAGGTAGTACGGGGACAACGCAACCAGCGCGAAGGGAAAGAGCAGCCGGTAGACCCAGATCATGGCGACGCCGTAAAGAAACGCTCAAACTGGGCGTCAACGCCACAACAAGTTTGCGGGGCAGGTGTTTTTGCTGTTGTCCACTCGGGCCGGGCGGCAACGATTCCCGGCAGAAAACCCATGCGCCGCCTCTCCTCCCTGCCCGTCCTCGCGGTGTCGGTCGTCCTCGCAGCTCCGCTGAGCGGCCAGGCGCCGCCCCCCGCGCCCGTGTCCGCAACGGCCGCCCCCGCGGCCGCCCCCGCCTCCGTCGTGCCCGTCTGGGGCTACACCGACTTCGGGCCGGCGGGCGTCGTCGCCAGCCGCACGCGCGTCGACGACCTCGACTTCACGGAGGTCGCCTTTGCGAACGGCGTGCGGCTCAATGTCAAGCGGACGACGTTCAGCCCGAACTCCATCCGCGTGGCGGCGCGCCTCGGGACTGGCCAGCTGACGGAGCCCGCCGCGAACGAACCCGGGCTGTCCACGTTCGCAAGCCTCGCCTTCTCGACCGGCGGCCTGGGCAAGCTCGGGATCGCCGACCTGGAGAAGGTGCTCATGGGCAAGGCCGCGGGGATCCATTTCACGTCCACCATGGACGCCTTCATCTACGAGGGGCAGACAAACCCGCGGAACCTTCTGTTCGAGCTGCAGCTGCTCACCGCGTCGATCGAGGATCCCGGGTACCGCCCCGAGGCGCAGCGGGTCGCCCGCGGCCGCATCGACGCCGCCTACCAGTCCTTCGCGCGCTCGGAGCGGGGCCCCCTCGCCCTCCAGGTGCCCAGGCTCCTGGCCGGCGGCGACCCGCGGTTCGGACTGCCGGCCCGGGGCGAGATGATGGCGCGCACCCTGGACGAGCTTAAGGCCTGGCTTTCGCCCCAGCTGGCGAGCGGCCCCCTTGAGGTTTCGGTCGTGGGCGACGTCGACATTGACGTGGTCATCGACGCGGCGGCCCGGACGCTCGGCACGCTTCCCAAGCGCGAGCCCAGGGCGCCCCTGGACGACCTGCGCAAGGTCTCCTTCCCCCGGCAGCCCTTCATCAAGGACTACGCCGTCGAGACGAATGCTCCCAAGGGCCTGGTCGCCGTCTACTGGCCGACCTCGGACGGCATGGACATCCAGCGCAGCCGCCGGCTCAACACCCTCGGGCTCATGCTGGCCGAGCGCCTGCGCCTGAGGGTCAGCGACCGCCTGCCGAACGGGGTCTCCCCCACCGTGGCGAGCACGGCGAGCGACATCTTCCCGGGCTACGGCTACATCGTTGCGATCGCCATCGTGGAGCCCCCGAGGGCGCGAGAGATCCAGAATGCGATCGTGGCGGTGGCCGCCGACCTGGGCGCCAACGGCGTGAAGCAGGAGGAGCTCGACGGCGCGATGGCCAAGACCCTCAAGTCGGCCCTCGAGACCGAGCAGACCAACGCGTACTGGATGACGGTGCTCGGCCGGGCGCAGGAAAGGCCCGAGGTCCTCGACTGGGCCCGCAACCGCCTCGCGGACTTCAAGGCGATCACGAAGGCCGACATCGACGCCCTGGCGAAGGACTACCTGGGCGAGGACAAGGCCTCGCGCGTCATCATCCACCCGTACCCGGCGCCGGTGTCGAGCCCGCTGCTCGTCTCCCCGACGCCCCCGCCCGACGGCCTGTAGCGGCCCCTAAGCCCGCCTGAAGACCAGCGAGGCGTTGGTCCCGCCGAAGCCAAAGCTGTTGGCAAGCGAGGCCTCGACCGCCTTGGTGACCGCGGCGCCCGCCGTGAAATTGAGCCCGAGCGCGGCGCACGCGGGGTCGAGGGAGTCCAGGTTGATGGTCGGCGGGATGACGCCCCGATCGATGGCGAGCACGGCGGCAAGGGCGCCGAGCGCTCCGGCCGCCCCGAGAAGGTGCCCCGTCATCGACTTCACCGCGCTCACGTGCAGCCGGTCCCCGGAGCCGGCGAACACCGACGCGATCGCGGCCGCCTCTTCGCCGTCGCCGCTCGGCGTCGACGTGGCGTGGGCGGAGACGTAGCCGACCCGCCCGGCCTCGAGCCCGGCGTCGTCTAGCGCCAGCTGCATCGACCTGCGGGAGCCCTCGGCCTCGGGGGCAAGCGAGGAGAGGTGGCACGCGTCCGCCGTGGCCCCGTAGCCCAGCAGCTCGGCGTAGATCCGGGCCCCCCGCCTGCGGGCGTGCTCCATCTCCTCGAGGACAAAGACGACCGCGCCCTCCCCGACCACGAACCCGTCGCGGTCCAGGTCGTAGGGCCGCGACGCCTTCTGCGGGGCATCGTTGCGGGTCGAAAGCGCCTTCATCTGGGCGAAGGCGCCGACGGCGATCGGCGTGATCACCGCCTCGGCCCCGCCGGCCAGCATGACGTCGGCGTCCCCCCGGCGGATGGCCCGCGCGGACTCGCCGAGGGTGTGGCCGCTCGTGGCGCACGCGGAGGCCGTGCTGAAGTTCGCCCCGCGGCAGTTCAGGAGGATCGCGACCTGGCCCGCCAGGATGTTCGGGGCGGCCTGCAGAATGAAGAAGGGCGAGATCTTCCTGAAGCCGCCCACCCGCCACGTCTCGTGCGTCGCGACGATCTCCGGGAGGCCTCCCAGGCCGACCCCGAGGTTGACGCCGATCCGCTCCGCGGGAAGGCGGTCCCGGACGGAATCGAGGCCGGAGTCGGCGTAGGCCTCAAGGGCCGCCCCGAGGCCCAAGTGGCTGAATCGTCCCAGCTTGCGCACCTCCTTTGCGGACATCGCGGCCGTGACGGGCTCCGTGCCGGCGCCCCGGGGATACAGCGCGGTCACACGCTCGGCGGTCGGATCGTACCCCCGCACCTCGCCCGCAATCCTTGCTGTGCATCCTGTTGCGTCAAAGCGTGTTATAAGTCCAATTCCGCTCTTTCCTGCGATGAGCGCGGACCAGGTGTCGGGCGCGGTCAGCCCGACGGGCGTGACGGCGCCAAGTCCCGTGATGGCTACCCTGCGGGTTGGAGAGGAGGCCGGCATGGGACCAAAATGACACGAGGAGTACGCCATTAGGCAAGTCTTTGACTTTGGACCCCCCGTATGCTTGGATGGACGGCCCTTCACGATGCAGCAGCTTCACGCCTACTGGCGCATGGATTACATTGAGGCGCCGCGCTATCCGGCAACGATGAAGCGACCGTTCACGGAGCTGCCCAACATGGGTGACGACCGCGCGGCGCTCATCGTCCACAGGTCGCGCCTCTCCTACCTCCTGCTCAACCGGTTTCCCTACAACCCGGGGCACCTGCTCGCCGTGCCGTTCCGGGAGGTCAAGGAACTCGAGGAGCTTTCCCGGGAGGAACGGGCGGACCTCATGGAGGAGGTCTTCCTCGCCAAGCGGCTGCTCACGGCGGCGATGAAGCCCGACGGGGTCAACATCGGGTTCAACCTCGGCTCGGCCGCGGGAGGCAGCATCGCCCACCTGCACGGCCACATCGTGCCCCGCTGGAACGGCGACAACAACTTCATGCCCGTCCTCGGGCAGACCCGCGTGCTTCCGCAGTCGCTCGACGCGACCTGGGAGCGCCTCTCGGCCTGCGTGGGCCAGGTGGCCCCCGTTTCCTGAAGCGACGCCCGTGCCCGCTAAGACGCTCCATTTCCAGAGCCCGCGGCACCTGAGCCAGCTCTACGCGGGCAAGGCCGAGAACCTGGCCCATGCCGAGCAGGCGCTCGGCGTCAAGCTGGTGACGCGCGAGGACTGGCTCAAGATCGAGGCCGCCCAGGAGCCCCTGGCGCGCGCCGAGGAGTTCTTCGCGTTCCTGAACGCCGCCCGGAGCCAGGGGATGACCATCCGCACGCCCGACTTCGCCCGCCTCGTGGACTCGTTCGCGAAAGGCGAGGCCGACCGGTGGCAGGCGCTCCTCGACGAGCCGCTCGTAATCGCGACGAACCGCAGGAGCGTCGTGCCGAAGACCATCGGCCAGAAGGAGTACCTCCAGGCCGTCCTGCGCCAGCCGATCGTCATCGGGATAGGCCCGGCAGGCACCGGCAAGACCTACCTGGCGATGGCGGCCGCCGTCTCGGCCCTCCTCAACCACGAGGTGGAACGGATTGTGCTCACAAGGCCCGCGGTGGAGGCCGGCGAGGCCCTCGGGTTCCTGCCGGGCGACCTCCGCGAGAAAATCCTTCCCTACCTGCGTCCCCTCTACGATGCGCTCCACGACATGCTCGACCCGGAGGAGGTCGTGCGGCTGACCGAGAAGGGCGTGATCGAAATCGCCCCGCTCGCCTACATGCGCGGCCGCACGCTCTCGCGTGCGTTCGTCGTCCTCGACGAGGCGCAGAACACGACCCCCGAGCAGATGATGATGTTCCTCACCCGGCTGGGCGAGGACTCGAGGATGGTCGTGACGGGCGACGTCACCCAGATTGACCTGCCGCGCTCCAAGGTGTCCGGGCTGCTCGAGGTGCAGCACATCCTCAAGGACGTCCCCGGGATCGTCTTCCACACGTTCACCGCCGGGGACGTCGTGCGCCACCCGCTGGTGCAGCGCATCGTCGAGGCCTACGACCGCTACAAGCACCCGACGGCCGGGGCCGACAGCCGCGCAGGCTCCTAAGATGTCCGTCCGCAACCAGCTCAGGCTTCTCGTCGGCGGGCTCGGCGCCCACCGGGGCGACCCGAAGTCGGCGACGGGCTCGGGCCTTCGCGACTTCCTGGACCGGAGCCGCCTCGTGGCGGGGCTGATCTTCATCGTGACGGTGGCGGCGATCGTACTCGTCAGCTCGGCCGGGATGCGGGTGCTCGACCTGCCGGTGCTGCCGAGCCAGATCGCCCCCGTGCGGATCGTGGCCGGGTTCCCGTTCGCCTACGTGAGCGCCACCCGGACGAAGGCCGAGCGCGAGCAGCGCCTGGTCGGGCTGCCTCCCATCTACCGGCTGGACACGGCGCCGCTCGAGCGTTTCGAGGGCGCCGCCCGCGACCTCCTCGGCAGGCTGGGCGCCTTCGAGGCCGCGCACCCGGACCCGACGGCCCTCTTCTTCAACCGGCGCAAGGCGCTCGCCGCCCTGGCCGAGGAGTTCAACGCGCGCGGGCCCTACGAGACGAATGCGGACGACCTCGGCGCGATCCTGACCGCGGGCGACGCGCCGGCGCGCGCCGCGCTCTTCGAGAACGGGTTCGCGGCGCTCAGGCAGGTCTACAGCGAGGGCGTCCACGACATTTCGGGCTCCGGGGGCGGCCCCGAGGCCGTGGTCATGTTCGAGGTCGAGCGGCCCTCAGGGGGCACGGCGTCGCGGCCGGTCCAGTCCATGGAGGACGCGCTGACCTTCCTCAGGGTGAGCCTCGCCGCGGAGGGCGTGCCCGGGCCCGCCGCGCACGCGCTCTTCCGGCTCTTTCGCAACGGGGTCCAGCCGAACCTCGTGTTCGACCGGGCCGCGGCGGCGCGCCGCGAGGCCGGCCTGATGGCCAAGGTAAAGCCCGTGACGGTGCGCGTGGAGGCCGGCCGGACGATCATCAACGCGGGGGACCGGGTCACCGAGGACCAGTACGAGATGGCCACCGCGTACCGCACGGCCGCCCTCGAGGGCGGCGCGGCGCAGCTGGGCGACGGCCTCGAGCTGTTCGGGCGCGTGCTCCTCGTGCTCGCGATGGTGCTCGCCTCCATCATCTACGTCAGGCTCGAGGACCCCGAGACCCTGGCGAGCAACGTGAGCCTGGGCCTCCTGGCCCTGGTCGTCATCTTCAACCTGGCCCTGGTGCGCGTCGTCTACACGGTCGGCGGGGCCGAGCTCTTCCTGCGCGACCCGGCGTGGGCCTCCGCCCTGCCCTACCTGGCGCCGACCGCGCTTGCCCCCTTGATCGTCGCGATCCTCATCGACGCCGGCTCGGCGATCTTCATGGCGCTCCTGATCTCGATCTTCACCGGCGTCATCTACGGCAACCGCCTCGACCTGCTCGTCCTCACGTTCCTCGCCTCGATGGTCGCGATCTACGGCTGCCGCGAGGCGCGCCAGCGCGGCCGCGTCGTCAGCGCCGCCGGGATGGGGGGCCTCACCGTGGCCGCGTTCGCCGCGCTGATCGGCATCGCGCAGCAAACGCCGCTCGAGACGCTCGCCTGGCAGATGGGCGCGGGCCTGGTGACCGGGCTGCTGACGGGCGTCGCCGTCGTCGGCCTGCTGCCGGTCCTCGAGGCGCTCTTCAAGCGGACGACCGACATCACGCTCCTTGAGCTCACCGACTTCAACCATCCCCTCCTGCGCAGGATGCAGCTTGAGGCGCCCGGGACCTACCACCACTCGCTCGTCGTCGCCCAGCTCTCCGAGAACGCCTGCAACGCGATCGGCGCCAACCCGCTGCTGGCCCGCGCCTGCGCGCTCTTCCACGACATCGGCAAGACGGCCAACCCGGCCTTCTTCACGGAGAACCAGCGCAGCAGCGGCAACCCCCACAACGAGAAGGACCCCGTGGTCTCGGCGGCCATCATCCGCCAGCACGTGGCCGACGGCGTGGACATGGCGCACCGCCACCACCTTCCCCGCGCGGTGATCGACGTGATCCGCCAGCACCACGGCACCACGCTTGTGAAGTTCTTCTACGAGCGCGCCATGGCCCTGTCCCAGTCGCCCTTCCCCGGGGCGGAGCCGCCGGCCGTCCCCGACGCGCCGTTCCGCTACGAGGGGCCCAAGCCGCAGTTCAAGGAGAGCGCCGTCGTGTCGCTTGCCGACGCGGTCGAGGCCGTGACCCGCTCGATCCGCACGATCACGGCCGAGAAGCTCGGCGCGCTGATCGACCGGATGGTCGCCGAGCGCGTCGCGGACGGCCAGCTCGACGAGGCGCCGCTCACCTTCGAGGACCTGGCGAAGATCAAGAACAGCTTCACCTTCACGCTGCTCAACATGCTGCACTCCCGGGTCGCCTACGCGACGCCCGCCGAGCCGCCGAACGAGGCGAACGCTTGAAGGGCGCCATGCGCCCGGTCGACGTCGCCAACCGCCGCGCCCGCCTGCGCTTCGACCGCAGGGCCCTGAGGGCGGCGATCGGCCTGCTCGACGCCCACGCCGGGGCGTTCGGGGGCGGATGCCCGGAGGGCTCTCTCTCGGTCGCCTTCCTGGGCGACCCGGCCCTGGCGCGGCTCCATGCGCGGTTCCTCGGCGACAGGTCCCCCACCGACGTCATCACGTTCGGGGGAGACGCGGCGCACGGCTGCGCCGGCGAGATCTGCGTTTCGGTCGACGCGGCGGCCCGCCGGTGCGGGCGCGCCCGCGCCCGCCTCTCTAGGGAGATCACGCTCTATGTCGTCCACGGCTGGCTCCACCTGGCTGGCTACGACGACACAGGGCCGGCGTCCAAGCGCGCCATGCGCAGGGCCGAGGCCCGGGCCATGCGCCTCTTGGAGCACTCCGCGGCCGTTCCAAGCTTCAAGCTGGCGTAGCCCGCCAGGGGCCGCTACGACCAATCCCTCCATTCATGGCCGAAGCCGATCCCTCCTCCTCCCGCTACGTCACCCTGCGAAACGCGTTCTTCTCGGGCGTGATCCTCGTCGCGCCGCTCTGCCTGACCGTCTGGATCTTCAGCAAGATCATCGACTTCGTGGGCGGCAACTTCAAGTGGCTCTTCCTCTACCTGGTGCCCAACTCGCTCAGGGACCGGCCCGGCCTCGACGCGGTCTGGTCCATCCTCGCCACGCTGATCGTCCTGGCCCTCGTGACGGGGCTCGGCTACGTGTCGCGTTACGTCTTCGGGAAGTTCTTCTTCAGCGTCGGCGACCGCTTCATCCAGTCGATCCCGGGTGTTAGCGCCGTCTACAACACCGTCAGGCAGATCGTGAACACGTTCAGCTCCCAGAGGGGCCACATGTTCAACAAGGTGGTCCTCGTGGAGTTCCCGCGGAAGGGGTGCTGGACGATCGGGTTCCTCACCAACACGGTCCAGGGCGAGGCCCAGGGCCGGGTCGGCAGGGAGTCCTGGACCGTCTTCGTGCCCACGACGCCCAACCCGACGAGCGGCTTTCTTCTCGTCTTGCCGAGGAGCGAGGTGGTCGAGCTGGACATGGCGGTCGGCGACGGGATGAAGATGATCATCTCGGGCGGCGCGGTCGTCCCGAGCTGGCCCGCCGCCGCAACCCCGAAGTCCCGCGAGGAGAGCTAGCCCCCGCCCCCGGTGCCCGGACAGACGCTCACGACCGAGGCGTTCGTGATCGAGAAGCGCCCCCCGTCGGACGCCTTCCAGACCTTCGGGCTCTTCTCGGCCGAGCACGGCAGCCTCGTCGCCCTGCAGCGCGTCCCGCGCAGGCTGTCGCCCTCCCACGTCTCGCCGGACCTCTTTGACGAGGTCTCGGCGATGCTGGAAAGCAGAAACCAGGGGAGGACCTGGTTCGTGAGGGAGGTCCGCATCACCACGCGGCGCGCGGCGATCGGCGCAAGCTACGACGCGCTCCGGTTCGCCTCGGCGCTGGTCGCGGTCATCGGGCGCAACCCCGTGCACGAGGAGAGCCGCGAGGCCGTGGCGCAGCTGCTGCGGGCCGCGCTCGACGCCTTCTGCGCCGGCGTCCGCCCGGACATTGTGCACCTGAAGAGCCTGTACGTCTTCGCGCGCGACGAGGGGTACCCCGTGAAGCAGGAGTGGCTCCCCTCCCTCACCGAGGAGGACCGCGGGGTCGCGGCCGCCGTCCTCGGCCGCCGCCTGAGCGAGCAGGACGCGAGCGCCGCCCGCGTCGCCCGGATACGTCGGAGGCTCGAGGCCTACCTCGGCGCCAGCACCGAGATCGTGATCCCGTGAGGTACGACCTGGAAGAGCGGCGCGTAGCGCTGAGCGTCGGGGACCTCTCCGACTTCTCGATCGGGCCGCTCGGCTCTTCCGGCGGGGCGGGCGGGCTCTGGCGCGCGCAGCTGGGCACGCGCTGGCACGGCGAGCTCCGGGCGCAGGCGCTCGCCGACGGCGCCGACGCCGACTTCGAGGTGGCGGTCGAGGGCGAGCTTGCGCGGCGCGGGTGGACCGTCGCGCTCACGGGCAGGATCGACCAGGTCGTCCGCTGCGGCGGCGGGACCGTCCTGCGCGAGATAAAGACTGTGAGCCGCGCCCTGCCCGCCCCCGAAGCCGAGCTCAGGGGGGACTACCCGGCCTACTTCGTGCAGGCGGCGGCGTACGCGGCCCTCCGGGGCGCCGGCGAGGGCTGCGAGCTGGTCTTTGTCGAGGCGGACACCGGCCTCGCCCAGACGGTGCGCCTCGGCCCCGCCGACGAGCGGCTGCTCGACGCCCAGCTCGACCGGATCGCCGAGTTTCTCGAGCTGCGGCTGCGCGCGCGGGAGCGCCTGCTCCACCTCAAGTTCCGGCCGGCGTTCGCGGCCCCGCGCCACGGCCAGCGGGAGGCGGCCTCGGAGCTCGCCGGCTGTGTCCGCAACGGCCGGTCCGCGGTCCTCCTCGAGGCGCCGACCGGCTTCGGCAAGACGGGGGTCCTCCTCGAGCGCGCGCTCGGCGAGCTCAGGGACGGCGCCTTCGACCGGGTCCTCTACCTCACCGGCAAGTCGACCGGCCAGCTCCACGTGGCCGAGACGCTGCGCGCGATGACCGAGCCCGGCGCGGACCTGGGGCCGGGCGCCCCGGTCGCCGCGTGGCACGTGCGCAACAAGGCGGAGCACTGCGTCAACTCGGTGTTCCAGTGCGTCCGCGAGGCCTGCGCCTACCTGGACGGCGCCGAGAAGCGCTGGCCCGCAAGCGGGCTCTCGCGCTTCTACCTCATGGACGGCCAGCCGAGGGACCTCGTCTCGCTCCGAAACGCGGGGGTCGGCGCCCGGATCTGCCCGTACGAGATCACGCGCGCCGCCCTCACGTTCAACGACGTGTGGATAGGCGACTACAACTACGTCTTCTCCCCGGAGAGCCGCGGCCTCTTCTACGACAGGCCCGGCTTTGACCCGGCGCGGACGCTCCTGGTGATCGACGAGGCCCACAACCTCCCGTCCCGGGCCGCCGACACCCACTCGCACGCCCTCTCGGCGGACGACGCGCGCCTCGTCTGCGAGGCGCTTCGGGGCGCCCGAGCGCAGCCTCCCTGGGTCTCGCGGTGGGAGGACTGGACCCGGTTCCTGGGTTCCCTCCGGAGGTCGGGCGGGCTCGCCCCGGCGGACATCGAGGACGCGCGCGAGCGCCTCTGCGGCCTTGCCGAGGGCGCGGGGGCGTTCCCCTTGGACTACGCGGAGCTCGGCCCGCAGGTGTCGGGCCTCATCTGGAAGATGCCGTCCGTGGCGGACCAGATCGGGTCGATCGAGCTGCCGCGCCTGTGGTGGAGCCCGCACGACGGGCTCCTCTCGATCACGTGCCTGGACGCCGCACCCGTCATCGGGGCGGCGCTGCGCGACTTCGGGGGGGTCATCTTCGCGACGGCGACTCCGGGTCCCGTCGACCGCTTCGAGGAGAGCTGCGCGTGCGGGCCGCTGATCCCGATCCGGGCGTCGACCCCTTGGCGGGACGGCGCCTACGACATGGCGGTCGACCTGCGGGTCGACACGACCTTCCAGCACCGCCGGCGCCACCTCGAGGCGACGGCCGAGACCGTCGAGGCGCTCCACCGCTCCGCCGGAGCGGGAGCGCCCATCGCCGTGTTCTTCCCGAGCTACGCGTACGCCGAGGCGGTGGCCGAGCGCGTTGACGCGGCGTCCCTCCAGCCCAAGCGCAGCGAGCTCTCCGCGCAGAGCGCCTGGATTGGCGACGCGCTCGGCGCCGGCCGGGCCCTCTTCCTCGTCCTCGGGTCGGGGTTCGCCGAGGGCATAGACCTGCTCGGGGGGAAGGTGACCCACGCCATGGTGGTCGGCCCCGCGCTGCCCGAGGTCAACCCCGTCCAGAGGGCCAGGCTCGCGGCCCTGGCCGGCGCAGGGCGCGATGCCGCGTTCGACCGCGTCTACAGGATCCCGGGGATCCAGAAGGTGAACCAGGCGCTCGGCCGCCTGGTGCGGGCGCCGGGCCAGAGCGCGCGGGTGATCCTGCACTGCCGCCGCTTCGCCGAGCCGGGCTACGAGCGCCTCCTCGCCCCGGAGTACCGCTCGGGCCGGCGGATCCTCGAGCAGGACGACCTGGCGGCGTGGCTCGGCTCCGCCGGGTGAAACCTATTTCGCTTTACCGGAGCTTCTCCGGCATGCAGTACTTGGCTTGGTGACTCCGCCCAAGACCATCGGCTTCCGGGAGGTTCACGCCGCGATAGAGCGGCTTGCGGCCGCCATTGAGGCCCGCCACGGCAGGGCCAAGGGGCTCCTCCTTCTCGGCATCGCGAACGGCGGCATCCCGCTCGCTAGGCGCCTCGGCGCCCGCCTGGGGATCAAGCGGGTCGGCGACCTCGACATCTCCTTCCACCGCGACGACCTCGGCCGCCACCCTATCCCGAAGGAGTTCACGCCGACGCTCCTGCCGGGCGACGTCAACGGGGCGACCGTTCTCCTCGTCGACGACGTCCTCTTCACGGGGCGCACCGTGAAGGCGGCGCTTGACGAGCTCTTCGACCACGGCAGGCCGGCCAAGGTGGAGCTCGCGGTGCTGGTTGACCGGGGCAGCCGCAGGCTCCCCGTCGTCGCCGACTTCACGGGCACCACCGTCAGCGCCGCGGAGGACGAGGACGTGCTCGTCTCGCTCCGGGACGACCCCGCGCTCGACCGCATCGAGATCCGGCCGCGCGCGCCGCGGGCGGCCCGCGCCGTCTCCATTCCATGACCTGGACACGCCGACACCTGATCACGATCGAGGAACTGAGCCTGCGGGAGATTGAGCAGGTCCACGCCACCGCCTCCGCCTTCAAGAGCATTCTCAAGCGCAGTGTGAAGAAGGTGCCCGCGCTCCGCGGCAAGACGATCGTCAACCTCTTCCTCGAGCCGAGCACGCGCACGCGCATGGCGTTCGACATGGCCGCGAAGCGCCTGAGCGCCGACGTGATCGCCTTCGACGCGGCGAGCTCGTCGACGACCAAGGGCGAGACCCTGCGCGACACGGCCGAGAACATCCAGGCGCTCAACGCCGACATGATCGTGATCCGCCACTCGGCGGCCGGATCGCCGCTCTATCTGAGCAAGATTCTGGACATCCCGGTGATCAACGCGGGCGACGGCGCGCACGAGCACCCGACACAGGGCCTGCTCGACACGTTCACGATGAAGGAGCACCTCGGGCCGCTCAAGGGCCGCAAGGTCGCGATTCTGGGCGACATCCTCTTTAGCCGCGTGGCGCGCTCGAACATCTACGCGCTCACGAAGATGGGCGCAGCGGTGACGCTCGTCGGCCCGTCCACGCTGGTCCCCCACGGCTTCACCGCCATCGGCGCTCAGGTCTCGCACGACCTCAAGTCGGCGCTGGCCGACGCGGACGTCGTCATGCTCCTGCGCATCCAGCACGAGCGCCAGGGGCACCGCCACTTCCCCTCCCTCGGCGAGTACACGAGCATGTTCGGCCTCAATAAGACCCGTGCGTCGTGGCTCAACCCGAAGGCGATCATCATGCACCCCGGTCCGATCAACCGAGGCGTGGAGATCGACAGCGAGCTTGCCGACGGCGAGCGCAGCGTGATCCTGGAGCAGGTCTCCAACGGAATCGCGGTGCGCATGGCGGTCCTCTACCTCTGCGCGGGAAACCAGCCCGAGCAGGTCATCTCCTCCACCGAATAACCCGCGACCATGCCCGCACTCTGGATAAGGAACGCCCGGGTCATCGACCCCGCCAGCCGGCGCGACTCTGTCGGCGACCTCTTTTCGCTCGACGGCAAGATCGTCCCGCGCCTGTCCGCGGCGGACCGCCGTCGGGCGAGGAAGATCGACGCCCGGGGGCTTGTCGCCGCGCCGGGGCTGGTCGACATCCACGTGCACTTCCGCGAACCGGGCCAGACGCAGAAGGAGACGATCGCGACGGGCTCCCGGGCCGCCGCGGCCGGGGGCTTCACCACCGTGGTCTGCATGCCCAACACGGCGCCGGCCGCGGACAACGCGGGGACGATCCAGTTCATCCTGGACGCCGTGCGCCGCGACTCGCTGGTCAAGGTGCTGCCGACCGGGTGCATCACGATTGGGATGAAGGGGGAGAACCTGGCCCCGATCGGCTCCCTGAAGCGGGCCGGGGTCGTGGCCATCACCGACGACGGCGACTGCGTGCAGTCCAACGAGCTCATGCGCCGGGCGATCGAGTACGCCAAGATGTTCGGCCTGCCGGTCATGGACCACTGCCAGGACCAGTCCATGACCGAGGGCGCCGTCATGAACGAGGGCAACGTGTCCATCCGCCTCGGGCTGCGCGGCTGGCCCAACGCGGCTGAGGATCTGATCGTCTCGCGCAACGTGATCCTCTCGCGGTACACGGGGGCCCACATCCACATGCAGCACATCTCCTCGGCCCTCTCGGTCGAGATCGTCCGCCGGGCGAAGGCGGACGGCGTTTGCGTCACCGCGGAGGCGACCCCTCACCACATCGCGCTCACCGACGAGGCCCTGGCCACCTATGACACGAACTTCAAGATGACCCCCCCCCTGAGGACCGAGGCGGACCGCAGGGCGCTGATCGTGGGCCTGAGGGACGGGACCCTTGACTGCATCTCGACGGACCACGCCCCGCACACCGACTACGAGAAGGACAAGGAGTTCGACTACGCCCCGAACGGCATCATCGGCCTCGAGACGGCGCTCGCCGTCGTGCTCGAGGTCCTGGTGCGCCAGAGCCGGTTCCCGCTGCGCAAGGCGCTGGACCTGATGACGCGCAAGCCCGCGGGCGTCCTCGGCCTGCCGGCGGGCACGCTCGCGAGCGGCGCCCCCGCCGACATCTGCATCTTCGACCCTGACGAGGCGTGGACCTACGACGCCAAGAAGGGCTACAGCAAGTCGAGCAACTCGCCCTGGAACGGCCGGACGCTGCGCGGCCGCGTCAAGACAACGATCGTCGACGGCCGCATCGTCTTCCCGCTCGCGGCGTCGTGACCCTGCCAGATGAGACAACCTGGACCGCGGTCGCGGCCGCCGGCTTCGAGTTAGGGCTCATCATTCTGGGTGCGTGGCTCGTCTGGACCCAGGCGCTAAGCCCCAAGGCGAGGCAGGCGCGAGTGGTGGCCCTCACCGAATGGCGCCTGGCGCCGATCGACTTCGCCTGCTTCCTGTGCTTCGCGTTCGTCGGGACGACCGGGCTGAGCGCCGCCGCCGGGTTTCTCCTTCGCCACAGCCGCTTCGGCCCCGACGCCATGATGGTCGCGGGCGGCGCCGTGATGCACCTCGGGATCCTGCTCGGGCTCGCGGGGTTCTTCCTCATGTACGGGCTCAAGGCGCAGCTCGGCGGCCGCGGCCCCTTTGCCGCCCCGGCGCTCAAGAGCGGGCTGGTCACGTTCCTAATCGCCCTGCCCCTCGTGGACGGAACGAGCTTCGCGTGGAGCTATTTCCTCGAGAAGGCCGGCCTGCCGGCCGAGAGGCAGGACATGGTGGACATCCTCCAGAACACGAGCTCGACAGGGGTGAAGCTCTCCCTTGTCCTGGTCGCCACGCTTCTGGTGCCCGTCAGCGAGGAGATCCTCTTCCGGGGCGGCATGTTCCGGTACTTCAGGACGAGGATCCCGCGCTCGGCGGCCATCGTGGTCACGTCCCTGCTCTTCGGCGCCCTCCACGTCTCCTGGGGCGACCATATGGGCGGCCTGCCGAGCCTCGTACCGCTCACCGTGCTCGCGGTCGTCTTCTGCCTCGCCTACGAGCGCACCGGGTCGGTCGGCACGACCATCGTCGCCCACGCGCTCTTCAACCTGAACACGTTCGTGATGATCGCCGGGGGGATCGGCTCATGAGGGCGCCGCCGCTCTTCGCCAGCAGCCTGCGGGCAAGCGTGGCCTCGGTCGGCGAGGAGGCGCTCCTGCGGTCGATCCGCCGATGGCTGGGAAGGGCGTCGCCGAGGCCCCCCGCCGGGATCGGGGACGACTGCGCCGTCCTCATCCCCGCCCGAGGCCGGGAGCTCCTGACCATTGATCCCGTGGTCCACGGGGTCCATTTTGACGGGCGCGTGCCCGCCCGCGCGGTCGGGGCCAAGCTCTTCAGGCGCAACCTGAGCGACATCGCGGCCATGGGGGGCCGCCCGCGGGCGGCGGTCGTCGCGCTCGCCCTGGACTGCCGGGTGTCGCTCGCCTGGCTCGCGGAGTTCTACAGGGGGCTCGCCCGCGAGAGCCGCAGGCACGGGGTGCCCGTCGTGGGCGGCGACGTGGCCCGGCTCGACGGATCGCTCGTCGCGACCCTCGCCATGACCGGGGAGTGCCCGGGCCGCGCGCTCACCCGCGCCGGCTCGCGCCCCGGCGACTGGCTCTACGTCACGGGCTCGCTCGGCCGGAGCCTGGCGACCGGCCACCACCACGCCTTCGAGCCCCGGCTCGCCGAGGGGGCCTGGCTCGCCCGCAGGGGCGAGGTGCGGGCGATGATGGACGTGAGCGACGGCCTCGCGAAGGACCTAGGTGCGATGACGCCACGCGGCGCGTCCCCGGCGATCTACGGGGCCATGCTTCCGCGCCGAGGCGAGGCGAGCGTCCGCGAGGCGCTCTGCGACGGCGAGGACTACGAGCTCCTCTTCAGCGTGGCTGCCGGCGCCGGGCGGGCGTCGCTCGAGAAGGCGTGGCGCCGCGCCTTTCCGCGCACGCGGCTCACGTGCATCGGCAGGTTTGCGCGCGCCGGCGCCGTTCCGCCCGACGCGCTCAACCTCGGCGACTTCCGTGGCTACGAGCACCTCCGATAGGCTCCGGGAGGGCGTCCGCACGCGATCGGCCGACGAGACCAGGTCGCTCGCCGCCGCGTGGGCCGCCGAGCTCCCCCCGGACGCGACGGTCGCGCTCCACGGTGACTTGGGTGCGGGAAAGACCACCTGGGTGCAGGGCCTCGCGCTCGGGTTCGGGATCACCGAGCCCGTCACGAGCCCGACCTTCACGATCTACACGATTCACCGCGGCAAGACGCGCATGCTCGCGCACCTCGACGCCTACCGCCTCGGATCCCCGCGTGAGGCCGAGGACCTGCTGCTCGAGGAGTTCCTCGCGAGCCCCTGGTGCCTTGCGGTCGAGTGGCCGGAGCGCGTGCCCGAATGGATCGCGCGCGACGCGTGGCACCTCGACCTCGACATAGGCGCGGATGGGCGGCACTCGATCCGCCTGCGGCCGACGGCGCCTACGCCGCCGGACTCTCGGTAGGCGGGGAAACGACCGAGGCGGGTGCGGCGGCCGGCGCGGGTGGCTCGGCTGGCGCGGGTGGCTCGGCTGGAGTCGACTCCACCGGGGCCGCCTCATTCGCCGGAGGCGCTTCCGGGGCAGGAGCCGCCTCGGCCACCGGGGCCTCCTGCGGCGCGGCAGCTTGGGGTGCGGATTCGGGAGCCGCCGACTCGGGCGCCGGCGCTTCGGGCGCCTGGCCCACGGCATCGGCGGGAGGCGGCGCCTCCGGGAAATTCTCGGGATCGTGCTCCTCGGCCTCGACCTCCTTCTTGCGCGCCTCGACCATCGCCGGCGGCGCGTAAAGCCCGCCGTCGATGAACTCGGTCACGTAGCCCTCGCGCACGAGCCAGATCAGGTCGCCCTGCATGCGCATGACCTTTTCCTTCTGCTCGGGGGTGACCGAGGCCCCTTCCGCCGGGGCGGCGATGCCAAGCATCTTCGAGGCGAGCTCGCCCGCCTTCACCAGCGGATGCTCCTCGATGAACGCGATCAGGCTGCCGATGCTCTCCCCGAACACCTGTCCGGGGACGCGGAACTTGCGCTTCACCGCACACACGTAGGAGACGCCCTTCGAGCCCTTCTTGAAGATCGTGAAATGCTCGCGCCTGAGCCTGCCTCGGAGCTGGTTCGCCGTGTCCAGGGGAAACCGCAGCTGCCGGTCGTAGGCGCCTTCGATCGCCATGAGGATCTCTCCCCGCGGCATCTTCTCAAGGGCCTTGCCGTGGAAGCGCGCGTTGTCGACGGCCTTCACGACGGAGTCGCGGGCGTTGGTGAGCAGGTACGCGCGGGCATCCTCCAGGCTGTCGAAGGTCGGCGCCACCTGACCCTCGGCCACCGGGCCCTTCAGCGTGTAGCGCGTGACCTTCTTCATTTTTTCAAGCCACTGATTCACGATCTCGGGGTCGCGAACCGTCTCGATCCGGGAGCGGAAGGCCTCAAACGGCATCCTGCTGATGCGCGTCGCGTAGTGCTGCTGCACCATCTGGGCGTAGCGGTGGTAATTCGGCGGCCCCAGGAGCTCGCCGGTCACGCCGCACCGGTTGATCACGAGGAAGTTCCCCTTGGGCGGATCGACCTCGACCAGGCCGCTGTCGAAGAAATTGCCCAGGAACTCGCTCATCACGTGGGACACCGCCGCGTCCTCCGACTCGAAGGGAAGGCCGTCGGGGACCGAGACGTAGATCGGCTGGGGCGCCGCCTCCGGGGCGCCCGCGGGGCCGGGCTTGCGGACGACGACGACGACGAAGCGCTCCGGCTTGGCGAGCACCGTCCGGGCAATCTCGAAGAGCTCGATCGTCCGGGCGGAGGAGCGGATCGTCTTCACCAGGGCGTTGAAACTCGTGTCCTCGGGGAAGAACGCCGCGTTGAAGTAGGGGCTGTCGTAGGGCCCCCGGTCCTGGCGCTCCATGGCCGGGCCGTTGCGCCGGGACGGGGCGTAGTCACCCGCGTCCCTGCGTGGCGGCCGCTCGCCCTGGGCCTCGCGCGACGGGCCCTGGGGCCCCTCGCCCGCCGGCCTCCTGAAGGCCCTCCGGTCCCTGCGGTCCGGAGCTCCGCCGGGGCCGCCCCCGCGGTCGTCGCGCTCGCGGCGCGGACGCTCGGGGCCATCGCGGAATTCGGACGGAGCCTCCTTGTCCTTGGCCCATTCAGTGCCAAAGCTAAAGCCTTGGAGTTGGCTTAGGTCGATCTTGTTGAAATCCGCGGTTGGATTGGCCTTGGAAGCGTCGTCGTCCATGTAGTCAGAAGTGCACGGTGCGCGTCCGGTGACAGACGCTCCGGAGTCTCCTCTAGGCCGGGGGCACGATGCAAGCGATTTTGGAGCGTTGCCCGGGACCGAATGCCCGGCGCGCGTTGCCACGGGAGGGCCGGCCGGCAAGGGTATTTGGCTGACAATCGGTTCCGCTTGCCGACATTCATGCGGCCGAAGCCCAATTCTGACACACCGCATGCACCGGCCAGCGCCCACCGCCACCGTCAAGAGAATCCTCCCCTGGCTGGTCGCCGTGGCCTTCTTCATGGAGTCGCTCGACGCGACGATCCTGAACACGGCGGTGCCGACGATCGCCAGGGCCCTGCACGTGGCGCCGCTCAGCATGAAGTCGGCGCTCACCAGCTACATGCTCAGCCTCGCCGTCTTCATCCCGATCAGCGGGTGGGTGGCCGACCGCTTCGGATCGCGCCGCGTGTTCGTCTCGGCGATCGGCGTCTTCATGTTCGGTTCGCTGATGTGCGGCCTGTCGAGCAGCATCCACCTGCTGGTGGCCGCGCGGATCCTGCAGGGCTGCGGCGGAGCCATGATGGTGCCGGTGGGTCGGCTCACGCTGGTGCGCACCTTCCCGAAGTCCGAGCTCGTCCGGGCGATCAGCTTTTTCTCAATCCCCGCGCTGATCGGGCCCATGCTCGGCCCGCTGGCCGGCGGCTTCATCGTCGAGTACTTCCCCTGGCGGGTCATCTTCTTTGTCAACCTCCCGATAGGCTTCCTCGGCCTGTACCTCGTCTACCGCTACCTGCCCAATTATTTCGCGGAGAAGACCGACCCGCTCGACTTCGTCGGCCTCGTGCTATTCGGCTCCGGGATCGCCCTGTTCTCCTACGTTCTTGAGATTTTCGGCGAGCACACGCTCGGCTCCGCCGAAATCGTTGGCCTGCTCGCGCTCTCGCTCCTGCTGCTCCTGGCCTACTGGCGGCATTCGCTGAGCGTCGAATACCCCCTGCTGCGGCTTCGCCTGTTCCTGATCCGGACGTTCCGCTCGTCGGTCGCGGGCGGCCTTGTCACGCGGCTAGGCATCGGGGGCATGCCCTTCCTGCTGCCGCTGCTCTACCAGGTCGGCCTCGGCTACGGTCCGCTCAAGTCGGGCATGCTCATGATGCCCCAGCCGCTGGCGGCGATGAGCCTGAAGATGACGATGCCCTGGGTCATCACGCGCTTCGGCTACAGGCGCGTGCTCACCTCGAACACGGTGTTCATGGGGGTGCTGATCGCCCTCTTTGCGACGATAGACCCGGCGACCCCCATCTGGCGGATTGCCCTCCAGGCGTTCTGCTTCGGGTACTTCTCGTCCCTGCAGTTCACCGCCATCAACACGATCGTCTACGCCGACCTGACCGAGAAGGACGTCAGCATGGGCAGCAGCATCGCCAGCACGATGCAGCAGCTCTCGCTCAGCTTCGGGGTCGCGATGGCGTCGCTCGTCACCGCCTACTTCATCCCCGACCGGTTCCATGCCAGTGCCGGCGAGATGATCTCGGGGATCCACCGGGCCCTGGTCGTCGTGGGCGTCCTGACGCTCTTCTCCGCGCTCGTCTTCCGCCAACTCCGCCCCGAGGACGGCGCCAACGTGAGCCGGCACCGGGTCGAGGAATGATCCGGCGGGGGCCGGGTCGCGGGAGCCGACGCCGTCGCCGATTAGGGCTTTCTGGTTTGGGCCGCTATTAGGCAGTAAAGTCACGGGAGAAGAGGAGGCGGAGAGCGACGTTGGGGCGTGCTGCGTGGGCTTGGAGGGTGGCGCGCAGGTTGATGGATCCGTCGC
>Ga0182030_10001134_pt1 | contig 53901 bp, 62 predicted proteins | sample 812S3MmetaG_FD_121299 | JGI IMG/M metagenome (GOLD analysis project Ga0182030, IMG submission 121299) | Permafrost microbial communities from Stordalen Mire, Sweden - 812S3M metaG (Illumina Assembly) | ecosystem: Environmental > Terrestrial > Soil > Wetlands > Permafrost | place: Sweden...
TTTAATTAATAAATTCCAATATATAATTAAAGTAAGTAAATAATATATTAAATTTATTAATATTTAATTTTAAATTGAAAAATATTATTAATATTTTAAAAAGTAATAATATTTTAAAAAGTAATAATATTTTAAAAAGTTAGTATTCTCGTTTAGGGGGTGCGCGAGCTGTGGCCCTGACTCTTACATTCCCGATGCCCTCGGGGTCCTCATCCAGCAATATCTTTCACTCACTGCCTGTCATGCCCTTATGTCAAGTCATCGGACGCACGCGGAATCAAGGTTAAGTTCCCTATAAATATGAAACGAGACGGGGTTCATAGCCGCTTGTTGTCTGGATATGGTTGGAAAGTGGGGATGGTGCAGGGCTGAGGAGGGGTTTGAAACGGGCGCTTAGAGACGGGGGGACTCCGTACTTTATAATAACGTGATGTCGGCGGTTAGGGATTGGAGATGGGATGGATGGATGGATGAGAAATTTTCCTATGGCTTGTATGGTATCATGTAAGAAGGAGTGGGAAGATGAGGAGTTCGTTGTGTGTTGGGTTGGAATTGCTAAATATACTCATGCGTGTGGATATGTGGTTGTGGAGGTGTTCATGTTTGGATGCGGCGTGTCCGGGAGAGAGTGTGGGTGGGTAATCCCCGATGTCTTGTAGCGTGAAGCAGGAATTTGAGATTGGTAAGGTTATTTGAGGTGGTTTGCGTGTTGGGATAGGAGATCTAATTATATATGAATGGATGGGTAGGCACTTGGAAGATGTGCTTGTCTAGACGACGCAGCGGCTAACAAGTCTGGCAGAGGGTATCGGAGGGAAATTTCCCAAGGTCTTTGAGAAATGGAAGAGGTTAAAATTATAGAGATGATTATTGGCAGTCTGCTTTTCAAGTCTCTAATTATACTCATTCTTGTATGTAGCTGGCAGAGTTTTTAATGTGTGAAAACGGCGGCTACTTGTAAATCAAGCAAAAACTCTCTAGGGGAAATCCCCGATTTCTCACGACAAATTCAATCGAGGAGTGAATTATTGGGTATTCGTTTTAAAATCTCTAATTATACTCATATATGTAAAACAATGAAAATCCCAGTTGAGTTGACAGGGAAATCCATCGGGGTATCGATCTCCTTCGTTCTGCACATATGCATGGCCCGATGCCCAAAATGAAATCGTGTCATCATCCCAGATCCGTCCCTCTCCAAGCCAAGAGAGATCATGGGGAAAGATAGACCAGACCATGAACAGATCCCCATACTCCCGCTTAATTACATCACAAAGAAAAAAACCACCCTCTTCCCATGTATATACTACAACGCCTGTCCCCTCCTCGCATCATCCTCCGTCAATCCATAATGATTCCCCCTCCCGTTCCCCGGGTGGAGTAGAACCGGAGCCACGTTCTGCATCTCAATGCGATCGCCATCCGGTGTATGCGGTCTCTTCTCGATACTCCTACTCCTTCCCAACCCCGCAATGCCACTCAGACTCCCTTTCCTATCTATCGGCCATTCTCTGCCCACAACCTGTTGTTGCTCATTCGCGCTCACCGGACTAGAGTATTGGCTTGAATATGGACTAAAGTAAACCTTTACTCCGAACCCGGTAGCGGGACTTTCTTCGACGGGAGTATTGCCCCACATATTTCCACCTACTAACGGTCGTTGGCTTTGGGGGCTGTCTTGGAATTGCATGGGAGCATGTGACATGCTTTGTGGGTGTGGCTGATTTTGCTGTTCTAGCCACTCCGCATACCCGGTTTCCTGCTGGTGGGCGGCGAGGGCCTTGCGGCGGCGGCGTCGGCCGGTACAGACGATGCAGAAGCCTGTAACAGCGAGGAAGAGGAGGATGGCTCCAACTGCGATGCCGACTTTGGCGCCGAGGGTGAGGCCGCCTGTTGGACCGGTATTGGTTGATAGGGGAGTTGCGGAGGGTTGGGTGATGTTGACTGGGGTCGTGGAGAAGAGGGAGCCTTGCAGGGAGATTGTATTTCCGGGAGTGGGTTGTTGCTGGCATGCTCCCGTGAGGGCAGTTTGGACTAAAAGACATGAGCTTGCGAGATATGTAGAGAAGGTAGGAAGTCTTACAGTTTGCAAGGAAGAACTCTGTGCTTTGTTGAGACAAGCAAGCATTACATTTGGGGAGATTAACAGGTACTGTCAATCCACAGAATCCATAGTTGGTCGAATTTAGAGATAGCGAGTCAAATTCGTACATGGCCTGAAGTGGTCCGCATGCAAAACTGCAAGGCGTGAGCAATCTCCAAGATGAAACGATGCGGAAGCCCTACCTAGTGATACATGGCGTATCTCCCACGGCCGTATTATTAGGGAAGCCAAATAAACACCAACTTATGGCATATCTTAAATTATCTAATCGTGATCTGTGTTAGTAAAGATTCCCCCAGGTTCCGAAGATTAAGGTTTGCCACCAATACATACATAACCCCAGCTGTAAATCCGCCTGCTTCGATACGGGATCTACGTATGTACTCGCTATCTGACAGCTCACACAGCTTTTGAATGTCGTCGCTGCTGGTGTTGTATAGCCCCCTGCTACTCCATATGAGGAGACTGGACATGCAATATCATCTCCAGTTGTGCTGCCCAGCGTATTCCCGCATTGGGTGGCGCATGGCGACGAAGTTGAGGCCAGAAGAGCAGAGCTCGAGGAGATTAGAGTGGTGATGATGGTGATGCTGCTTGAAACGAGCGAGGGTCGCATCTTGAAGGACCGCGACGTTGTACTGTTACTTCTTCCCGCTGTGAGCGACTGTGTGGTACCTTAAGCGGTGATCCGGCGAGGTGGGGGTTCTTCTATTATCCAAGGTTGGTCACGTCCTGATCTTGGCCCGCAAGAACAAGTATACAACAAGTCATACACAAGAGGAAGAATCGAATGCGCTCTTGTGGAGAATGGAGAACAAGCTTCATATAAGCACTTGGATGGGGGGGGTCTTGGAGAGATGCATGGAGGAGGGCATTGCAGTAGTTTAAGGCCTGGCGCAGTTATCTTTCTCCGCACAACCAACATTGCGCGGGAGAAGACACCGACTCGCCGATTGATGGTGGGTTGATGCGAGGTACCCTGCAAGGTCACCTTTGGCTACAGGGTTCTATAGGGTTCTACAGGGGGGGGAGTACAGGGTAGTACAGCATAGTACAGCATACTACAGGATGGTACAGGGTTATGGTAGGGCATACTAAGGGAGTGGCGGGCTGTAGAAATGCCTGTGCTGAACTTTGATTGGCGATCATTGACATCAGGCGAATACTTTGGTTATTGTTATTGGGTGATGCCGTGCGTGCTAACGCCTTTGATACGCTCTCATCCTCTGAAAACCCTCTTTTGATGGGCACCCCCTCGTCACACCCATTGTCAAATCAACTCGATGTTGGGGGCGCGAACAGTGGCATTCTGGCGGGTCGCGAGCTGGGAGACCGGCATTGACGATGCACATCGAAAGTGATAGTGATGAGCAGTCGAAGGGGAAAGTGATGTTCGTCGTTTACGTACCACCGTTGTCTGTCGTATGTCGCATGTCGTACGTTCGAGAGCTGTTAAACGCCCAGCCATTGTGACATCTTCCCATAAGCGCAAGTATTAAAAATGCAACGGCTTCGAAGATCACTCCTTCTCGACCATCCCACCCTCCCGTCGGTGCGTATTCCTGCGATGCAGAATTCATTGGTGCGGTCCGTCCCGGTATTCACGGTGAGGTGTTGGTGAGGTTGGTATTTGGACAGGGCAGCGACTAAGCCCAGGTTCTGAGTGGCCCCGCGCAATATCATGTAATAAATTGCCTTTTGGGCTTTTGGCCCCCTATGCGCTGGCTTCTTTCTCCTTTCAGCTTGTCCTCCTTTCGGTAATCTCAACCGGAACCTGAGGAATCAGGTTTTCTCGATGATCGCCCGCTGCAAACGGCCCTTTGGCAACACCACAATTTCCAAGCGCTTAAACTTGCATGACTGTCCGATTGCATAATTGTCCCGAGGCTGTGTAATGAGCTACCATGCGTCGACTTTATCCTACCGACCTGACGAATTGATACCTGGTAACCATCTCCATCTACATTCGCCTCCTTCTTAAAGAGGCCTGCGGTCAGTTGTTGTGGGAAGATCTACATCGCGCAGTTGGTATGTTCAAATGTTCATATGTTCAAATGTCGCCGTTATTGCTAGTGCTTCAGAACCGCCGTGAACCAGATTGTCGGGTTGCAATCTAGACACAACTCCACAACACCCCCATAATTCCAGCGGTAAAGATATAGATTATTGGTTAATCTATCGAAGTTTCATTGCCATGCGCTTGGATGGAATTGCCCCTGAATAGAAATTCCCGATGGGTCCATCATGAGTTACGAAACCTTCTTCTGGCGGCAAAGATGAGTTTCGCGTGGATATTTTGTTGATAGAGCACTGTGACATTTCTGTATCGAAAAGCAATCTAGGTAATGTAGATAGTGCATACCCGCTGAACTCCTCGTATACAGTTGGATCTATCGTACGCACCCGCGCTGCTAACCTCATATGAGATCAGATGATTTATCTCACAAAATTCTGACTTGGGAATGGTGTACTCTGTCATCGTACAGTAGAAATCGATAGGGGTTCCTTCACTGGGTCTTGTGCAGATTACATTGCTCATTTAGAGAGGGCAGGCCTGGAAGGAAGCAACGGAGTTGTTGGTCTCACTATAATTTTACCAGGTGCAGTAAGTTCATTTGATAGCACGACATACAACCTTACCTCCCTAGAGGATGGGAGATTTACCACCGCTGACTAAATTGGATTTGGGATATTAAAAAGCTCGAATCGCTAAGAAACTTCTCATAATGATATATGCCTTGAGAATGAGGAAGCACATGTGCGTTTCCTGACGATCGCCAACTAAGCTAGTAACATGAAGGACAATAACCTTAGCTCGAACTGGATAACAGAGAAATATTTGCTATTGTTAGTCATGAGATCGTTCTATTCATGGCCAGAGTGATGCCAAGATATTGAAGTCAGACTTGTGATATCGAGGGAGAAATCTGGCCAGTGACCCATCCTGGAAGACTTTAAACCATGCAGCGCTTCCCACCTCTGTTATATCACCCCTTTCGATAGCTAAAGACCAAAATGTCATTATCCAAGCGCCAGAACAAGACATAACCGATCGTCCGAGCGGGTATGCATTTCCACAGTCACATTTCGCGCGGCTAGGGTAGGAATAGGAGAACATGACGATGAAGTCGAAGATGACTCGCCCACCACCGCGCAGAGTGTCCTGAAAGTCCAGCAGGTAAGGTGACTGTAGTATATTTAGCATTCATGTTCGACCCCCAGAAGACACTGATCACTGGATTTTTTGTGACTTGATCTCGAACGAAGGTCCCAGCTGGGTCTAAGCTATTGTCCCAACTTTCTTGAAACAATGAGTGCCCATGTACATGGAATGGGATTAGATTCCAAATCACAGAAGATAGAAATTGATCTGAGAAGAAAAAGAGGTAGTAAGTAGAGAACACGGACGAGGTTCCAGATTATCACACTTCGATTGTGGTAACTTCAGGCCCTATGCGAGTGGCGGAATTCTCAGCGGTTCTGAAGAACGTCAACTCTTTGATAGGATATAGGTAGATAATTATGGAAGCATTGTATTTAGAAGGTGAGCTGCAGTGAATTGATTCTAAAAACGTGGGCGGAACCAGAAACAGCAGTTCTGGTCCAGTTGCGCAACTTCCAAACTAGGGATATTTGAACGCACCAGAATATAGAGTACGTAGGAAATGTATTTTTACTTATGAATTGGATACTCTACTTATTTGAGAAGAGTCTTGACGCCTGGAATGTAAAGTATGGTAGCTCTACTGGTCATTCGCGGAAGGACTTGACTGAGCAGATAGTTGCGGCTTCGCAAGACTGGATTTAACTTGGGACCAGTGAAATTGTTTCTCTCGAAAATTTGTGTTTTCACGGGAATATGTAATTCAAAATGCATGGTGATGGTAGCTTCAAAGAGTTCATAGTTCACACAATCAAAACTATTGCCATATCAAGAGTATTCCGGACCCCAACCATATTTGCTTACTATCTAGGCTATCTACATGAAAACGGACCATATTTGCTCCATTGTAAAGACGGGCTTTGCGCCATGCTAAAAAGTCCCACCCTCGCGTCACCCAAACTCCATGCTGCAAGACAAAGAAAACATGCGAATATCAAAATAATAGAATAGAGTGAGCCGTAACAGCCATTATCATCACCATATTGTGCTCTTTGGTCGGGGAGATGTATGCCTGCTTCTTGGCCCGAGATCGTTGCTGTTGAACATTGACTTAAATTCATCGGGTGCAGGAGATTGTGATTGAGGAAGCGAGTTCAGACTGAAATGGGAATTTGACAATTTGGATTCGGAACGCGGTTTGTTCTTTAGCTCCTTTTCCAAGCCGTGTGAAGCTAAAGCGGTTTCTTGGGGAATTGGCGACTTCGACTTCATATGCGTGGTGTCCTGCAGCTCACTCGCCAAGTCATCCGCAGAGAAAGCAATTTCTTGGGGGGCGGGTGATTTTGAATCAGAATGAGATTTGTTCTGTAACCCACTAGCCAAATGGTGTGAGGGTAGAGCAGATTCTTCTGATTCGGTTGACTTCACCCCAGAATACTGTGCTTTCTGTATCTTGCTTGTTAGAACGTGCGAAGACAAAGCAGGTTCTTGGGGACTGGGCGACTCGGAATAGGATCTGTTTTGTAGCCCACTAGCCAAATCGTGCGCAGGTAGAGCAGGTTCTTCCGGTTCGGGTGACTTTAACCCAGAAGACGATTCTTTCTGTAGCTTGCTTGCCAACTCAGGTGAAGACAAAACAGGCTCGTGGGGATCAGGTTTGCGTACGCGACTGCGGCCGCGACTGGGGCCGCGACTGGCGTTTCTCGATTTCGGTGATTCTGGCCGCCTAAACCTGGGTGAACACTCCGAAGAAGTATCGAACCCGGGCGATTCAACACTTGATTTGAGTGGCTCCGCGGCCGCATTCCGACCGGAACTAAAGTATGCTTCTGGAGAGTTCCCATCAATTGGTGATATCGGGTTGACATCATCAAAGTCGCCTTTGAATTCTTCAACGTCTGGAGTGGTACATGCGGTATCATTTGATGCAGCTGTATTGTCTGATGTCGCGGTTTCAACAGATGAAGCTGCTGATATCGGTTCCGAAACGAGTTTTGCTTGCGGTTTCTTCGATGTGTCCACAACCAAAAGCTCCTTCTCTCCACGGCCTAGGATTCCATAAACTTTTACCTCCCCTCCATTGATACCCAAGACGGCACTTGTCCCTGCGTACACCGCTTCCTCCTCAACTCCGCATCGATTGGCGAGAACAACGATAATTTCTCCAACAGCTTCAGCCCTAATCACAGGCTCTAGCCGGGATAACCAGTATGCAAGAGTGTCCATATCGGGTTCCTTTGGATGTTGGCTATAGGGTCTAGGATCTTCCCGAGTAAGCCATGCCATAGATAGAATGACGAGATTCGCCTGTACGCGAAGGACGTGATGCGAGAATTCCCAAGCGTGCCATGGTGCCTCAAATTTATACGGACTAGAATATCATTAGTTTCCCGGTCGTCATACGTCTTGTTTGTTATGCCGAGTAACTTACTTCAGATCCATGCCTATCAAAATCGAATTAGTCAGCCCTCATTATCCTCCTGAGTTTGGGACTCACGTTCAAAAGACTTAGTTGGCCACTTACAGATCCCCATGGCTACGTTACCAAGCCCTTCCACTGCTCCCGAATAAAATCCATCTGGTCCTTCCAAAGCCCACGTTTCGTCCGTATAATACAAGAATGACTTTCGATAGTTGGCGATGGTTTCCCCTTCTTTATTAACAGTCACGGCCTACCGGGCAAGTCAGTGTGGGTTCTCTATAGATGTTTGAGGAACTGAGCTGATGGAAGTTCGTACCGAATTGTAGTACTCTGGCCCAGCAGGCCATTTCGTGGTAACATCCACCTTTTCAGGATAGCCTGCAGTGACATAGCAGCCGTATTTCAGAGCAGTTGTTCGTGCCCATAAAGATGTAATGCCCGCGGTGGTAGGTTCGAGGTATGGCGTGATGTGTTTGAGAGACCGGAAATTATAGCCTATGTGCATCCCCCATCAGCTTCCCTTCTTATGTGTTTGCCTTGCAGTGCCCGATGGGTTCATGAAACAATGTGTCGGCCACTTGGTCCCTCCCCCTTGTAATAGATGCGGTTGTGAAATCGAGGCCTGTTCGGTACCAACTCACCGGAAAAACACAGTTCTGGGAGTACTAATAAATCAAGATTCTTGGGATTCGCCTTCGAGAGTACCGCATCCGCACGGTTAAGGTTATTATTAACGTCGCCCACCTGCAGAGATCAGCCGTTGCCCTAACGAAACAATGCCAAGGGAGGTCATACCTGGGGCGCGAACTGCAGACAAGCAATCCTCATTGTCGAAAGTTCGACGCGCACAACAGTATGAATAAGCACTACGTGTACGAGAGTACTTGGCCCAGCAGTATGGTAATGAAGGAAGGTAGTGGCCGGCGACAAACGAAACGCCAACGAGACTTATATTACTTTAGGTGAGGTTGGGAATCGACGGGTAGAAATGAGAGGGTCTTAAAGGAAGAGCCCGCCTCAAATTTGCATGTAATTGGGTGATATGACTCGAAATAGGACGAGTGAGAAATGTTCTCTTATTATCGCTGAGCGCTTACAGGGTTCTGATTCCCCGCAAACACTCTTTGCGATATGAAAGGACGGTAGTGCATGACCAACGCCGGATTGTGGTGGCGGTCACAATTCAGGCGAATGAGGATGGAGGATCCTGTGACAGGCTTACCGATATAGAATACAACATGAGGATTGCAAGAAGTGTCTTGAAGAGCGCTTAGGCGATTCTATTCCGTTTTTTCTATAAAGGGCTCGACAAGTATCTTTGATACTGGAAACCGAAATAGAGAGAGGCGCAAAACATACCTCATAGCCCTATGCGGCGGTGATCCACGATTTCGTGCCTCATGCTGACATCTACCGAAGGTTAAATCTTTTTTAAGGAGTTCGCTTGACTATTTTGGTGTCCCACGCTATATGCGCCTCCGGTTAGATTTTAAGATCTGATATTGAAGTCGCAATTAAGCGCTGTATCTATTTCCTTCGAGGCTTCCAACCTGGAAGGGCCTGGAAAGGAAAGGAAAGGAAAACATTCAGGCGCCATAAATCTAGGATTTCAGGAAATGCCTTGTTTGTTGTTCAACTGTCACATTGATCACACATTATGCCTGAGATACGTGATGGGTGGCTGTCGTATAGCTCGGGCCCCTGGGCGACCTTCATGCGGAGGATTTGCTATGTCACATCACTTGATTGGCTCTCTGGACCTCGCCCGTCACAAGAGTACACATCAGAATAAAGTTGTGGCCGGGCCACCAACAAGCCTAATTGCAAGAGGCACGATTTCTATTCTTGAGCTACGGTTTTCCTAATAGCACCGGCAATCATAAATAGAAGAGGCACAACCGCTCTGTTGGAAAGTTATGCTAATTCCAGCTCCGGCACTCATGACTCCAACGGCTTTGACGCAGGTACCGATGTCGAAAATAGGTCGTGGGAAAGCAGCATCGCGGCGAAGAATATTGGTTTTTGGACGAGGTGTGACCAACCCACCAATAGAATCGTAGGATCAGAACAGGCATTGCCGTACAAGAGCATTCTAGGATCCTTTCGCACAGCATAACCAACTTTTAACATTGTCAACCGCTCGCGACTCTCACAGAATACAGTGCGAAAGATAGCAATAGCATGGACTGCGCTCCAAATTGACTGCGCTTCACTCCGCGGTAACTTCGTCTATTTGCCTCCCACAATCTAAGCGCGAAAGAACAGGCAAAGTTATATTTGGGGGGTATTCGTGCTACTAGTATAGCATCCCTAAATCAGAATCGCCAGACTCACGCAGTGTACAGTACGAAAATCTGGACTGCGCTCCAAGTTTGCTGCGCTTGACTCTCAGATATCCAGCAGTATCTTCGTCTATTTGCGTCCATGATCTTTTCTAGGATTTCGTCGTCTAGCATTCCAATTGCGGGGTACCGCGCGACTGAAGTCAAACACTCTCCAGAAAAATGATGGCAAACACCATACTGGAGCTTTTGTTCCGCTATCAAACGACTAGCGGGATCCTCGCATCCTTCCGAGGGACCATGTCTCTGTCATTTCGGGACTCTCTCGTCATTCGCCTGCGTGGGATCCTTTACGACTTTACGAAGGATATGGGTGTCGTTTCCACCGTTTGATGTTCAGCGAAATCGTAGGGAGAAATCGGAATTTAAGAGTAAGACATCGTTGTCTCGCTCCACAATAGACATTGGAAGAATCCTGAATCTGTCACTGCGAGTTATACAATAGGGTTTTTTTTATTTAATGTCTCACTCCCTTGTGCAACATTTAGTATCGAGATAATCGGCTTTCAACTACCTCACCACGGCAGAGCAGCTAACATGATAATTTAGAGAAAATAAAGGAGCAAAGGAATTTCAATCAGGGGTAGCTCTCTACGTTCCACAATTTGTAAGAAATTTTATTTCAATTCCGCAGATATCTGTTTTCTGTTTCATATTCTTGATTATTTCATTGAGTTGGAGTTTATCCAAGCATAAAACAATTAAAATGTGCAAATCATCGTTCTGTTTTGTTAAATGACACCTTCGCAATCTTTTACTCACCATCTAAGATATAGTTTTTTTCAACTATTGTGATTCCATATGTCTTGAGCTCCGCCATTGAAGGATTATCAATCTTCGAAGTCATAGAGGTAAGAATACCATTCTTGGAGATCGTCCCATGGACAGCAACACCGCTAGGAACACCAACCAACTTAGCCATAGCCGAGTACCCCTTCGGATCTCCATACTTAATCAAAGTCGATGTTTCCGTCTGCTTGCCACCATCCTTGTGCCCGATCTCGAACTTGTGCTGCCGCATGACGAAATCTCGCTCGTCTTTCCAAAATTGCATCTTCTTCTCGAGAATGGCACACAGGGTATCGAGGGGGTTTCCTCGGGAGGTGATCTTCTCGTCGGGGAGGATTGTTACCCATCGTAACCCGCTTACAATGCGCTCTTTCTCTTCCGTGTCCTTGAACTTGGCCTTGGATGCATTAGCCCACTTAAGATCCCTCTCACTTGAAGATGTGGCGCCCAAGATCTTCTGAATAGCCTCCTTCCAGGAAATTGGCTCTTTCAAGTAGCTTTGATCCTCGCTGATAAATCCTATATCTGCTAACACTCGTACGAAATCAGGGATCCTTGATACCTAAGAGTTCCTCTGAGAATTGTTTGTGCCTCGGGGATATTGTATCTCTCCATGTAGGGTGTAGAAACTTGGTTCGGGTAGGCGAGAAACGCGTACCCAGGATAGATGAAATATGGATTGGCCGTACCCATCAACGCCGTAGCTGGAACACCACGACCTTGCCATCCTTGTAGTATTTTGCCTGATTCCTCAAGGCCAATAAAATAACACGAGATCACCAAGAAACTTTGTACTCCGGTGGGTTGTCGGATGCCTCTGCAGACCACCATAATATGACAAGAATGACAAGATCTTTCCTTATGCATCACCGAGAATATCAAGGGTGGGAGGTGTAACAAAGCTGTTGGCAAGTTAGTGCGGGTTGATGACAGGAGTTTTGGCAACTGAGGGTTTGAGCTCTTAATATCTGTCTCGGTCAAGAACGTTCTACTGGATAGCTTTCAAGACATGCTCCAGGAGGTCGGCTCCCTAGACATTAAAGAATGAGGGGCAAGAAAAAAAAATTACCTAGCACCAAGCATAGGAACCTTCTTGCGAATTGGGAACAAGGCGGGGCAATGGGAGGGTGAATCGCTCACTGTGACCCTGCCATGATTGTAATACTTGATGCTTGTAAAGTAGAAGTAAACTCCGTTTTTAAATAGAAGAAGGTTTTCAAGATCAATCGACCTGCTCACGGCCTGAAATATTTTGGAGGGGTTTCTCAAATGGGGGCCGTCATCGGTGGCTAAGAGCGCTAAAATTTAGGCGATTTTCCACTGAGCTTTCCTTCAGAAGAACACGATTTCGAATTCCAACCCAATTGATCTTTGATCCCGCAAACTTTCTTGTCTCGCAATTATCCCTCACTATTCATCATGTCTGCTATGGACGTATTCTGGGCAGCTCCGCCAATCTCTAGGTATGTACTATATCTCCTTTTCCCACTATTTATTTTGCTGATGCTGATGTAGTGTAGGTCTCTTGCTGCCGGAGCCTTGACTCTCTCCATCCTGGTCTACACAAAGATCCTCTCAGGATATTATGTGGTATTCCTTCTACCGACCTTATTGAAGCTGCCCCCACAGCTATGGCGGCTCTTCTCCCCATTCTTGATAACCGGCCCTGATCTGGGAATTATCTTCGACACATACTTTCGTGTGTACACACTGTTGATGTAGGGAAATCGCGACTTGTGCTGACCGCATTATAGTGTACACTTATGGAAGCAAGCTTGAGACAGCTTCTCCAAGATTTTCTCAACCAGGAGATTTCTTTACATATATTGTTTTTGTCTGTCTCACAATCTTGGTAGGCGCACATTTCATTTCTTTAATTCTATATTGCCTTAGCACCTCACATTATCTGCCCGCATAGTGCAATTCCCCCAACTATTGCGGTTCCTGGAGATGAGGAAGATTACCCCTGTTACTTCGGCTGGTCCGTCATTCGCAATCAATCCATAGGGCCAGTTCGCGGTGCAGGCATGGTGGGAAGTTCCTATGAGAAAACTCGTGTCGATTCATCAACTTCACTCGGGTGGTTGTGACTCCCTACATTTCTTTGACCATTCCTTGCAGTCATTGCTGGATGTAAGACTCGAAGGAGTTGAAATCATCTAACGAATGAATAGGGCCTGAATATCTTCATCACAGGAGGTGTGATATTCACATCAGCTCTCGTGCTAGCATTTGCATACACGTCAACGCAAGATGATCGAGGACAGAAGGCGACTTTCTTTGTTGTCACGATCCCAGCTCAATGGATTCCATATGCGATGCTTCTTATGACCTTTGTGACGGGAGGACCCCACGCAGCGAAAGTTCAGGCCACAGGCCTTGTTGCTGCTCACTTACATGACTTCTTGACCCGAATATGGCCAACATTTGGGGGCGGGAGGAACTTAGTTCCGACACCAGCTTTTGTTAAGCGGATGTTCCAGACAACAAGCGCAACTGTCACTGATAGAGCATTTGGAACTGCCTTCGCTCCTGCACAACGGACATCAGGTTCAGCAACTGGATCCTCAGGTGGTGTTTTGCCAGAATCATGGAGGAATAGAGGATCGGGACACAGACTCGGTGGTGATTGAGGGCGGTTGGGTACTTCGACGGATGTACAACCACACTCCATGATTATGAAATAAAACTATTTATTCAACCCATCCTATCTGAGCCTGAGGCTTAGCTCGGATGGTTCCTTGCATGATTAAATAGGCGTACTCCTGGCTTATTGTTGATGGCAAAGCCAGTTTGTAGGATCCAGATAGAGGCCTTGACACCAAAATCTCAATGTGTGAGGCTGCGAATCCACAGAAAACATTACTGTTCTTCCTTCCTCACCTTGACACTTTATTAGCAGACGGCTGAGCCTCATGCACCAATTATTTTTGGACAATCCTTCCGTCAGCTGAATTCTAGCCTACTCTAGATCCATCTTGAACTTGCCGACCATAATGAACTTTCGCGACGAACAAGAAAGAATTCCTTTGATATTACATCTCAAATTTACTGAAGTTGGTGAATCTTGACTAAACCAAGATGGAGGTGGTCGGCGATAAGAAAAAAGGCATCCCCTTATCGCATGATGTTGAATCACTAATCCCTGCTAATTAGCTTCGCAGGCGACACCAGTCGTGCTATTTTGAAAGCCGCCGTCCTTCGGAACGCTGACTTGACGTGAATAATACTTTACCTTTCATGACTGCATTCGCGACCACTACCTTCCAGGCCACCCTCTCCTTCTATTTCCTTCTGTCATCTCATCCATAAAGCAAGACCAAATTCCTGCCTCGATACCCAACTTTCCTCCTCGAGAGCCTCTTCCCAATCATACGACATAAGTCAACCAGGTAGCCTTCGAGGTCACAGCCCTCCATACTTTTCGTGGAATCTCTGTCACGCGAGTCATTCTCGAGAACGATACCTATTTTCAAAAAGACTCGACACGTCGGTCTGACTCTCGTTACGCATACAAATTCGTCGAGTGTCCTTTCGAATTCTTCGAAACAGATAGATCATAGCAACGATGTCGAACGTTTCCGATAGCGAGCGGATGCGACAAGGTGCACAGGCACGACTCATGAGCGAGTTGAAAAGTCTCCAGAAGGAGAAATGGGTTAATATTAAGGTGCGTCTGGTTCCTCAAGTCTAAAAATTGACTGTATTCAGGCATTCGCTGACAGCCTCATTAGCTTAACGACGGTAACCTCTTTAAATGGAACATTGGTCTGATGGTCATCAACCCCGATAGTGCTTTCAATGGTGGATTCTTCAAAGTAAGCCACAACTATTCTCGCTTTGCCTACGATAGCTGACATATTCCTAGGCTGAGATGACCTTCAAGGACTCTTATCCCCACCAGCCTCCGACCTTCAAATTCATTCGGCCGATCTACCACCCGAATATCTACTCTGATGGAAAGTTGTGCATTTCAATCCTTCACGCTCCTGGTGAGGATGAGCAATCTGGGGAGACGGCTAGTGAGCGTTGGTCCCCACTACAAGGTGTCGAGTCGGTCCTTCGTTCCGTCCTCCTACTTCTCGACGACCCCGAGATTGGCTCCCCGGCAAATGTCGATGCAGGCGTCATGTACCGCGATAACAGAGCCCAGTACAATGAAAAGGCTAAAGCTGCTGTCGAAGCCTCAAAAAAGGATATCCCAGAAGGGTTCATCATGCCGAAAACTCTTGATACTGCCCCTCCTGCTAAAATGGTAGAGGATGATGACTTCTGGGCTGAGAGTGATGCGGAAAATGATTTTGGAGCGAGCGATAGCTCTGAAGAGGACTTCGAGATGGATGACGACGACGACGGAGAGCAGGAGAGCGAGGAGGAGCAAGAGATGGAAGAGTAGTTCTGCTACCATATGCTTTCCCTGAAAACATCCAACATCCAGAGCGCTCCTGGAGAAGGAACAGCGTCAGGGAAGTTTTTGGTCTTCAGATCCGTGGGAGGTTGCTTCCGGCGTCACATCTTTCATATCATACTGCATAGCATAGCGGCCGCTCGGTTTCAGGCGGCGTCTGGAAGCATGGCATTCATCTCCGGCGTATTTCACTGCGGATCAACTTGGTTTCTGCTTTTAGGTCTGGCGCAAGGGCTGGACATGCAATTGTTGTTGTAGGTGGATAATTAGGAGAATGGAGTACATAAATTTCAATTTACTTACCGAGAAGAGCACAATTCGGAATGTGAGCAGTAAACTTCAATATGGAAGAGAGTTGCACGCCTAAAAGAAGATATTAAACCCAAAACACTCGAAAATAACTTGGGTATTGGAAACCGAGATTCGTCAGGCATAGATGAACTCCCAACCCAACTTGCAAGGCTAATAATTTCAATAGGATTTTTTGGTAGCGGATTCCCTTACGGTTATGGAACAATAAGGCTTAGAATCATCAGAGAGTTGCATATTGAATGGCTCTACATGCACCATAAATGATTTTTGTTTGGTTTGTTGGAAGTATTTACCTTGTATATACGGCTACCCTGACAAGGTGAGCTGAGCATCGCGCACGTGCCGACGGGGTGCTTCCCAGCTTGCGAAGCTTAAATATTCTGGATGCGTAACTTGACTAAGACATCCAAAGACATCCATTGCAAACAATCTCTACCATGACCTCTTAATCTTTGCCTAAAGTTTGCTCAAGCTCTTCTCAGTCGACCAGACTATCACCTTTACTTAATGATCCTTATTAAACCTCTGCGGAATCAGTGCAGCTTTGGGCTTCGCCCTATCCAAAGCGGAGCCGACGAGCGGATGCAACAATGGCAGCTTTTCCTGAGCCCACACAAGATTCCATACAAATGTTCTTGGAGTTCACTGGATCTGGCTTAGACCGTGCGCAGATTGTGCGAAGAATCAAGGTATTGAAAAACAGGCTGATGTGGACGACGTTGATCTGATGCGTTTAGGCCAAGAATAATAACGTTGAAGAAGCAGTCAACGAGTGGTTCACAAATCCCAACGAAGACAAGGTATGTTGTCAGCTCTACTGTGCCATTTCTTGTCAGAATATTTACTCTTCTTCACAGTACAGTAGGGATCCTGAACCGGTATGGCACAGTCACATGTAGCTGGGGCGCATCTAACATTCTTTTAGATTAATTCCTGGAACGATAACCTATTTAATCAAGACCGCGATGGCAACACGAATACTGCTGGAATATGTGAGAAATCTGCGAAAGAAATGTGGCAGCATATGCCAAGGCGATGTACACAACTGATTATCTTCCACAGCATTCAATATACAGGGTTCTGATGTCTTGCCTACGAATTACCATCAATCAGATGGCGCTCCTTCAAGGCCACCATCTAGGACGAGCAACAATCGATCTCCCCTCAGTAAGTTAATAGACTTGACGGACGTCGCTGAAAATGGTACATTATTATTCAACTAGAGAGCACAGAGGCTTACGAATGAGAAACAGCACACCCTTCGCAGTCCATGGGCTTTCCAGAACATGAAGACAGAGATATGGCCCAGGCAATAGCAGCCTCCCGCGCAGATGCAGGGCTGCCAGCACAGGAAACGGGGATTACGAATACGGACCAGGTTTACTTTGGTCCTGCGAATCGCCATGCGTATGAGGAAGGCAAATGGGAAATGGTTCCCATGAGTAAATCCTTTGCTCAAGAAATATTACTAGACCCAGAACCCGCGGATCGAAAACGAGAACTCGACGCCCCCGCCTTCTTGAAGCCAAGTTCCGCGGACCATCGTCTCGGAGCTCTTCTAACAATATACCATACCATTCCCCTTCTGCGAGAAATATTCTTAGATCGAATTGACGCGAACCAAAATTATGGATATGACCCTGAATGGTGGACGGGCAAGGCGATACAGATGCCACAAGTGATTGAAGCTGGTTCAGATATGGATCTTGCTGATCTTGAATTTAAGAAGGAGATTCAACGCCTTATGGCTTTCCTGGATGACACAGAACGGAGCTATGGTTCGGCGGATGCTTTGGCGAATATGAAAGCTGTGACTGACACCCTATCTCAAATGGACTACAAATCCAGGAACGTGGAATCGGCGGTTTTGGAGACGTATAAACGCATTTTCCAAAATAACAAGGGTATCAACAAGTACTTTTTTAGTCGGGGCGTGGATGGACCAGAACGCAACAATTCACAAGATTTTGCGATCCTTGATCTTTCATTGCCAGCCAAAGACTCACCCGAAGAGACCATATATGATATGGCAGATGAAGTACTATGGGGAAGTGCTCCTCTAGACCTCTCGAGAAGTCCCTTTCTTACTCACATTGCCGATGTAATTGGTTTCCGTTTCACAGACTGGGACGAGTCCAAGAAGAAAAGCGTGGAGGTTCCTATTGTATGGTATCCTGACCGCTATTTGGAACCGGCTAGACAAGCTGCGCTCGACATGCGAATCCAAAAGCAAAATGTGAATGATGAGGTGCAGAGGATGCGCGATATTGAACAAGCCCTCACAAATTACCAGTTCAAGGGCAAAACCTTTAAAGTCGCAGATCTATTCAAAACGTCGCTTCAACATGAGGTAGATGAAGTTGAGAATGTCGCTGGGTTGGAGCATTATACTGCGGAAGTAGCAACGAAGCGTTCAAGTCGGACAAAAAATCTTTCATCACAACTTCAGAACTTGGTTGAACAGATTGATAGAAAGTTGCTAGGTAAGCCTGTCACTCTCATATATCTAGCTGTTGCTGATAATAGCAGCTCTGAACGAGCAAAAGGAAAAAGCAAGGGAATCTTTAAGGGAACTTTCGGAACTCTACACTAAACCTTCCACTGACAAGACCCAACCCCCTCTTCACAGATATACTCTTAGGGGTGTCAGCACCACAAAAGGTACTCTGTATCTCTGTAGGCAGGCTGATCCGGTTCTAATTGATATGGTGTTGGATGATGGGCAGACTGGTCCAAAGCCTGATCAATGGTGGAGAATACATTATGCTACATTAGGCTCAAACCCTGTGACTGTGGAAGTGGGTAAAGCCTCAAAAAACTCCTAAATTCGTTTTTAATAGCAAGTAGAAAACCACAGAGGAAAAAGTACTCGAAGCCGTGAAGGACGAAGGCACGAACTCTTTACTTGTGTACGCAAGCGATGCAGCTATGTCACGCCCCCCACAAGGCTTGCCAAAATCCCTACAAGTATGTATTCTTTCCATAATACGGGTCCGCATTGTTGACCTAGGAAGACCTTTGTCCATAAGGACAATGTTTTGTTCAGAAATGAATTACCACAGACCAATTCGGCCTCGTCTTCGCCCAAGCGCAAAGCGGAAAGTTCTAACGAATCCGAGAAGTCAGCGAAGTCACCCAGATGGGACCAAGAGGGTTCCGTAAACGTTGTGGAGAGGGAGGTCATCGACTTGGACGGACCTCGTGCCGCTAGTCGAAGTCTAGCTCAATCGATAAACGGGAACGAGAGTCAGGAGATGGCTATGAGTTTCAATTCCTCTTTGCCAGACGAGCCTTCACAAGGGCAGGAGATGCAAGAGCGAAGTAATTTGCGTATGCTATCTAGTAGGGCTGCCGAGAAGCCTACCACTATTGATAACATGGATCTGGATCAGGTTATGGAGGATGATCATGTTGCGAAGGAAAGTACCGCCGTCAAGCACGTTGGATTTGCGGACTGAGATACTAGGAGAACCCATTGTATCTTATCTTGATATCACGATGAAAAGGATACCCTGTTTATAGAAACACGAGAGATTTGTAGACAACATTCAAATTTGCCACAATTCGTGAAGCAATCATATTCTGAGTGCTATGTATGAAGGCGACGAATCATGGATACGTTGAAGCTACACCTCGCATACTCTCACCTCCCTCACAACTTCATTAAATATCTTCCCCATCCCTCATCAAATGCACAAACCTAACCCTTGGAACCCTCCACCCCTTATCTCTCCTCCTTACCCACTCAAAGACACTTCTAACATGCTCCACTAACGTGCCATTCCCCTCTCTCGGCACATAATCTCTAAACCCCACGCGCCCCCTCTCCTCTCCAAACTCATGCGCACACCCACACCCCGTCCTATCCGGCTTTCTCCTCACCAGCACCAATTCCTCTAGTCCCGCCCACTCACTAATTTGCATCTGTCCATTCACCATCCCCTCTTCCCATGCACTCCCCCAACTCCCTCTCTGCCAGATCAGGATTTCCAGTGCGATTTTTTTGATCCCTGCTCTCATTTCCAAGGGTATAAAGTTTTCGAATGAAGAAATGTCTTCTTCGAAGTGAGGAGCAGGGAAATAGAGTGTATCGATGGAGGGGAGGAAGGAAATTTCTAGGGGGGTGTACTGAAGTTGCGGGATTAGAAGGGGTGGTGTGAGGGTTTGGGAGAGGGTTAGAGAGCGTGATTCGTGGTTGACGGAGAGGAGCGGGTGAGGCGGTGTGGGGGTGTAGAAGGAGAATGGTTTGGGTTTGTAGTGGGTGTAGGGGGTGGCGGGCGGCGATTCTCTGCTCTCGTTGTTTTTGTCCTTGACGTTCTCGGAATCCTGATCGTCTTTGTCGACCCCGTCGCCCTCGTGGTCCTCATCCTTTTCATTGTCTGAGTTGGGATCAACGTCAAGATTGAGGTCGCTTATGCCCTTTCCAAGCTCAGCTGATTCGTCTGAAACTTCAGCTTCGTCTTCGCTATTCTCAGCCTGACTACCGTCAGAGATGCCTTCATTGTCGTCTTCGTCGTCGTCTTCGTTGTCTTCCTCTCCATCGTCAGACCAAGTGTTAATCTCAACGATGCGGGGGTAGAGAAGGATGGCTTCTTCCCAGATCTTGAGACGGATCTCGATGGGTAAATTTGGGAAGATGTGGAATTCTTGAAGGGTTGGAGCCGGATCCTCCTGCATAAGGGAATCCATGGTGCTAGACAGTTGAGAGGTTTAGGTGAGAACTACATGTACTTAATATACCTTAGGAGTTGGGGGTTGCAGGCCACTCGTTCAGACGGCGTGACTCAGACGAGAAGTTGGAACTCCACTTCAGCCTCATTTAGAGGCCTCTTACTTAGAGGCCTCTTTGATCAGACAGTTCAAAGCTTGATTTATCTAATGGAAAGCCTTCAGCTCTTGGTCCATCAAACACCACCGTGACGACTTCACTTAACGAAAAAAATGAGCACATCGAAAACTCCTTTCATTCTCCTTGCTATGTACAATCACGCAATAATCTCCATCTCACCCACATCTATGTCCTTGGCGCAGCATTTGGATTCCATACAGTAATCTTTGGCTTCACACTACAATGCACATCAGTATACTCAACAAATACGAATATCTAGGCTGAACCTACGTAGAATATGTCTTGAACGCAGCACGGCTCGCCGTCAAATTCGGTCGGTGTTCCGGTAACTCCCAGGCCCTTACTCCAGTTTGAAGGATTGGATCTTCAGTCGGTGGCTTATCAACCATATATGATATCCAGGCGTGCCATCCGGGCTCGAGTTGTGCTCTGTATTCCATGCGTTAGGATCTGGGTCCTGAAGCTTGGTGGAGGGGCAATTTACGGATCAAATTCCTTCTCCTTGAAATCCACCCATCTTGTTCGCACTGTAATATTATGAGCCTTTGCTATTTTGGGATATGTTTGCGGGAGACGTACGTGGTAATTCGTCCTCTAAGTTCTCGAAGTATTTGTTGCCATATCGGTCTTTCGCGATGAAAGTACCAGCTTTGGTGTCACCTGCAGTCGGTGAGCTTCAAACTTAGAAATTCAGTAAGTTTTCTTGCGTACCTTGATACTGAGGAGAGAACACATGCGTGAGCCTTGTACTGATTGTAAGAGGTCGAGGGGCAACATACTTGCATCTGGTGGAGGGCATCCTGCGCAGAGAAACATTAGCAAGTTCGAGCAGTTTGTAAATAGTAGACATACTCTGATCCCTACTCTACGCAGATTGCGCAACGTTCTCATAATCGTAGACATCTTGTTGGACGTGCAATGGCTTCTGAGGTCGAAAGAATGTAATGTTCGAGTTGAAGGCGGCTTCGGCTCGGCCTTTCTTGTCCTAGCTTGATTTGAGCTTCAGAGCTCTCACGAAGTTGAGTGACTTTCACGGACTCACTTTTCAGCCAAAAGTGTTTCAAAAGTGGCTATGATAATCCGAAATATCATAAGATGCCCTGCCACTCGAAGGCTCCAAGTCTGCAGGCCCCAATTGCTACGAGTAAGGCATCGAAAATACTCGACATCCACCTCGACCATTGCATCGAGTAATGGATCTTCTCAAGCTTCCATGCTGGGTGCTTTCACAAATGAGTTGGACAAGATAGCACCAAGATTTGAGGTTCAAGGGTCACAAATACACATTCTGAGATCGCCTTCCGAGTTCTATGAGACGTTGAAGGTTTGGGCGGAAGTCACTGTTGAAATGCATAGGCTGATGGAAATAGGCCAAAATATTGAGTGCCGAGAGACAGATATTCTTGTCAACCTTGTATATAGGCAAAACAGAACATGAATTAGTAACTATTCTAAGCTCGCTCCTCTGTGCTTCCATTGACGCAGGATAGATATCTACCCTTCAGCAAGCCCTCCGTGCAAAACCAGACTTAAAGCTCAGTATCCTCACTGACGCTTTGAGAGGAACCCGTGAAGCTCCTGAACCGTCATGTGCTTCTCTACTTACTCCATTGGTTTCTGAGTTTGGAGAACGAGTAGAGATTCGAATGTACCATACGCCCAACCTTACTGGACTACGGAAGAAGTACATTCCCAAACGAATTAATGAAGGATGGGGATTGCAGCATATGAAGCTCTATGGAGCGGATGATGAAATCATAATGTCAGGGTAAGCCGTCCTTACCATTCTTCAAGTTTGAAGCGCTGAGACGAGTAGGGCAAACCTGTCAAATGATTATTTCACCAATCGACAGGATCGATATCATGTGCTCTCCTCAAAGGAAATCACAGAATACTTCTTCAAGATCCACAATGCTATCTCGAATCTCAGCTTTCTGGTCACTCCAGATCCTCAGTCACCACCAGGCTTCACACTCGAATGGCCCTCTTCCAACCTCGCCCCATCGCCCCTAATCGACCCTCAAAAATACATCACTTCCTCCACCGCCATCCTCAATCCCCTCATCGAAGTACCATCCCCACCATCTTCCTCTCACTCCTCAAAAACAAACACAATAATTTACCCCCTCTCCCAGCTAACGCAACTTCTCCACCCGGACACCTCCACCGAACTCCCAGCTATAACCAGCATCCTGCACACCCTCTCCCTCCCCAAATTCTCCACCTCCTCCTGGACCTTCACAGCCGGCTACTTCAACCCCGACCCCTCACTCACCGCCCTCCTCCTCTCCACCGCATCCACCTCCAACACCGTGATAACCGCTTCCGCCCAAGCAAACGGGTTCTACGGCTCCAAAGGCGTATCCGGTCTCCTCCCCCCCGCCTACACGCTCCTCTCCCGGCGCTTTCTCGAATCCGCTAAGCGCCAGCACCGCAAGCACGATATCACGCTCAAGGAATGGAAACGCGGCATAGTTGGCCAACCGGGCGGATGGACGTATCATGCTAAAGGGCTGTGGGTTTCGTTAGATGGGGAAAAAGAGCCGAGTATTAGTGTCGTGGGGAGTAGTAATTATACGAAAAGGAGTTATGGGTTAGATTTAGAAGTGGGGTGCGTGATCGTGACGGGTGATGAGGGGTTGAAGGAGAGGTTAAGAGAGGAGAGGGATGGGTTGCAGGAGTATGCTGAGAAGGTAGGGCTGGATGAGTTTTTGAAAACAGAGAGGAGAGTGGGAATTAGAGTTAGGATTGCCATGTGGATTGTGGGCTTAGTTGGAGGGGCTTTGTAAGGCCAGAGATAGAGGGTGCATAATAGAGATAATGTAGTCTGTAGATATGAGATGCAAAAGCTGTATTATTCTATCACAAGCATATGTACTAAAACGAAACTTCTGAACGAAGTGATATCTCATTATGGTCTCATCATTCATTCAGCCGTCGCTCACTTCGCCTAAACACCAAAAAAATTCTTTCTCCATCCATTCCATGAATGCCTTCCCATCGAGCAAAATCTCCGTCGTGAAATTCAACGCCTACTCTCCGCTTCCAATGCAATATTCTCCGTTTTAATCGCTCCTCATGTTAGAATCTCTTTCAACTTCCGCTTTTGGTCACTCGTTAACGTGGTTGGGAACTTGACTTTGTAGGTAACGACGAAGTTTCCTCTTTGATCAGGTTTCTTGCTCAATGGCATGCCCAGATTAGGGTAAGTATCACTGGAGCCTGGTTGGGTCGGGCCCCCTTTCTCGATATTGAGTTGCTTGCCATCAATAGTAGTAACCGTACGCTTCCATCCTGTGAGAGCCTCCTTGAGTTCAAGATCAAGCTTGAAGTGGATGTCATCGCCTTCTCGAGTGAAGAGGGGATGCTTTTTCTACAGGATATGTCAGCATGTTTCATATAAATATTCGAAAATTTGCTTACCTCTTCCACAACAAAATGTAAATCCTGTTGTCCGCCCTCTTCTTGATCTCCAACACCCTTAAACTTGATCTTGCTACCCTTCTTCAATCCGGGCTTGATATCCATCTCCAACACCTTATCCTGTGTCGTCCTCTTCCCAGTAACTTCATCAAATGCCTTCCGCTTAATCTTCATCTTCTTGTGCGTCCCCTTGAACAGCTCTTCCAATGTCAACGGCAATGGTCTCTCCACTGTCGTCACCTCCGGAGTCGCAGCCCTTTGCCTCGCCGGCTCCGCTCCTTTAAATCTTGCATTCCGTGATCTCCCACCAGAACTTGGACTCGACCTCGGCATGGACGAGAAAATGTCTTCGAATCCTTCTCCACCAGCCCCCATGCCCCCTTGTCCTCTCAAAAACTCCGAGAATATCGATTCTGGGTTGCTGAAGCTGAATCCACCATTGCCTCCAGGACCGGTGCTGAATTCATAGTGGAATCCACCCGGTCGTCCTCCGCCTCCACTGGGCATACCTCCTCCTCCGAAGTCAAATCCACCAGGCATGCCACCTGCGCCTGCATATGGATTGCCTCCCGCACCAGGCTCCGGCGGTGGTGGGCCCCCACGAAGCATAAATTCCAACCCATATTGGTCGTACGTCTTCCTTTTCTCCGGATCCGACAAAATTTCATAAGCTTGCGAAACCTCCTTGAATTTCTCTGCTGAGTTTGGATTATCTTTATTCTTGTCAGGATGGTGCTTCAGGGCCATCTTCCTATACGAGTGAGTCAGCTTGGTTTTTGCCAGCACATTATGGGAGAGAACTTACCGGTATGCTTTCTTGATCTCATCTTGAGTCGCCGCAGGCTTAATGCCTAGAGAATCATAGAGTTTGGTTTCTGCGACCATGATTGTAGTTGTGTCAAGCTGTCAACTTTGAAAGTTGGGTTGTTATTTTTTGTGGTATGACTGTCAAAGGATTTGCTGCAGCCGGGCCGCAGGTACCTCGAACCACTTTTTAAAGGATCAAAGAAGTGAATGCGCTGTCGGAGATATTGCTCAACTGAGGGATTGGAAAAGGAAAAGTTGGAAAGTCTGGAAGATCCTCGAACGTTGGGCGTAGAATCGGGCTGTGACAGCTGATCGTGTGATTGCTGGACTCCACACCGAGTTTAATGCGGCTTTGTACCGATAAAGGCCTTTGCTAAAAAAGTTTAGAGCCTCAATTGGCCAATGACTCGAAAAATCGAACTTTAGAAAGATCTCTGAATAATTTGTTTCTTTTGGGCGATTAATAGGAAGTTGGTTCTGGTTTGCCACGAGTTTTCATGAGTTTCCCCGCCGCGGAAACGGCGGTGACGTTCAGTTTTTGGAGGGGTAAGAGAAGGTACCAGAAGCTTCTATTCGACAAGAATTTTGGTGGGAAACAACAAAAGCCATATTGCTGCGCATAAAGCACCTCAATTATAGGTTTTGGATAATTGTTCAAACATAGGTCACCGATTAATATACTGAATGGGTGTGGAAGAATATTGCGACTAGTGGTTGAAAGAAATTGTGTGTCCAAGTGACATTGAGAAAATCAAGTTGGTTTTTTTCTATTTTTGAGTCTATCAAAAGTCAAATGGAACTTGGGACTGGACCATTGTCGAAAGAATTCGCAGTCAATTGCTTGGCTGCTTTGGCCTGGATCCTTGATACTGATCTCGTTCTTGCCATACCAAACCTCCTGAAGCAATTTCAAATTGGTTCTTTCTCATACCTAACGCTCCACTGGGCGTCAGAATGTCATCTTATCTGGTCCTTCTTGACGGCCAGAATCAGCCCCAGTTCTTCATTTTACGTTCGGTAATCTCCATTAATCGTAATATATTCATGGCTAGTCAAAATTAGCTTTGTATCTCCAGTATCTGAATCCAGTATACCTATAATCGCATGTCCAGTAAACAGCTTCCTCCTTCCCACCCCCTAATTTGACGAGGATTTCGAGATCCTCATGCTCTAGGATCTCTGTTGCACGGACTTCATCTACACTTTCTGGCTCTCCATTTACTAATAGCTTTAGCTCTGGAGATCCATCAGTGGGAATGAAGGAGACGCTTGTCTTCTCAGGAACAATCTCTGGAACGTCATTGATCGGCATGCCAGGCTCAGAAATCTGAGAATAGCCAGTGGCGCAAAGGATCCGGCCCCAATTTGCATCTTTCCCATACAATGCTGTCTTGACCAGAGGAGATCTTGCAATTGTACTTGCAATTTTTCTAGCACCAACCTCAGAAGGTGATCCAGTCACACGAATAGTGACAAATTTCGTTGCACCTTCTCCATCTCGGACTACGAGTTTGGCAAGATCAGTCGCAAAGTCAGTCAATGTCGCTTGGAAAGAAGTATAATCTTCTGATGACTCCGACGTGACCTCTTTCCCTCCTGCAGCTCCATTGGCGAGTACCGCGACTGTGTCATTGGTAGATGTGTCCCCATCTATGGAAATGCTGTTGAATGATTTGTTGACCGCGTTGGTCAGAAGCTTTGGAAGTAGAGCTGGCGCAATCGGTGCATCTGTAGCAATCATTCCTAGTAATGTAGCCATATTTGGATGAATCATTCCAGCTCCCTTGGTCATTCCAGCAATTCTGTATTCAACAGACGGCGAAGATGGCAATGTGAATGTTCGAGAGATGAGTTTCGGGAAAGTATCGGTAGTGCAAATGGCTCGAGCGGTAGCTAGCCAGTGATCGTGTGAGGTTCCAAGACCATCATAAGCCAAGGGTATTTTGTTCAGTATTTTCTGGATTGGTAGTCTGGGAAGAAAGGTTAGCCAGTGCTCTTATGGGAAGGAAGTAAACCCGCCTTTGGCCAATTACACCAGTGCTCATAACTATGGTACTCCCTCCCTTGCTATCACTAGGAGCGTCGAAACATTTGTCTGCCTCTATTCCCATCTTCTCTGCATCTTCCATTCCGCCCTTGCCTGTCACAGCGTTTGCACATCCTGAATTAACAATGACAGAACGAACTCCACTATTATTCCTTCTCTTAAGCATTTCTCGGCTTAGAGTCACAGGTGCTGCCTGAAACTTGTTCTTTGTGAACACTGCCGCGGCCGCACATGGTGTTTCTGAAGCAAGAAATGCTAGATCTGGTGTGCTTTTATTTGTTGGTTTGACCCCAACATGAGTCCCAGATACGAGGAATCCCTTAGGATATGTACCACTCGTAGGAACATATTTCTGTTTTGCGGCTGGAATAGTGCTATCGAGTGGAGCAGAGTAATGACGGATTCCACTGAGAGAGGATTGCGGAGTTCTCGGCCATATCAGGCGAGTAAAGGTAGACGATGAAGGTGACCTGTGAGCCATTGGAGGCAATTGGGGGATGGAAAGGCCTTCAAAATGTCTGGTTGAAAATTCTTGGATTTTATGTATTGAGAAGAAGCGGTTTCAATAGCTAGAAGAAGAAAAGAAAATATCCACACGCCCTTGTGAGAGTCATTTTTTGAACTCGTGCAGCTCAAACTTAATAAACATCCCTGGTCCGAAAGTGGGGCAGAAGGCTGCGCTAACATCCTCAGCCTTGTTAGAATGTGGCGGTGGGAAACGTCCAGACTCGAAATCTGAATGTCTCTCCTTTCTACACACATTCAATCCCATCCCATCGAAGTGAATATGCTATACCTCATCAGCGCGTAAGGATCCGTGGCCTTCGGCTGCGTATCCCTCTGATTCTCTTTAAGTCGAATCACACGATCAACTTAAGAGATACCGCCACAAATCATCACAATGCCGCCAAACAGTCCATGGGGGAAAAAGAAACCACAAGAGCCTAATAAAGCAGCTTCCGGCTTTCCCGGTATACAGCCCAGTACACCTATCAGTCCTGCACCAAATATCAAATATGAAGAGATCCAGGAAGACGAGCTTGTTGCCTTAGCAGCAATATACGGTGAAGACTTTCATCAGGTAGAAAAGAATCAAGTAGCGTGGAAGGTACTTAGGAAATAAACTATTGATGCATATCTCAGAAATCAAACTGACAGGATCAGAAATCGGAACCCTCGTTTGAGATACGTATCAAATCCTCAGATGAGGACATTGCTATGACTCTCGCAGCGACTCTCACAGCTACATATCCCCGAACGCCTCCTTTATTAAGCGTAAAGGGGGATAATGGCCTCAAAGAGAGCACGAAGTTTAAGATTCAGAAGGTCCTCGAGACTAAGCCGAAGGAGTTGGTTGTTGAGGAGCAAGCTATGATCATGGAAATTGTCACAGCGTGCCAAGATATTTTAGAAGATGCTGCTCAAGCCAAAGCTGCTGGCTTGGAGCTTCCCAGTTTGGAAGAGGAGCGTGCAGCACATGAAGCAGCTGCGACTAAGTTGGCTGAGGATCAGAAACAGCAGGAGGAGCAGAAGAAGAAGTTGGAAAGTATGGAAGAGGAACGCATGCTTGGATCTCTAGTTCAAGAAGAGCTCAGACGCCAAAGGGCGAAGGCGAAGGAAACAAAACGGAAGAATCAACCTCCTACACTCCTATTGTCTCAAGCATCGACAGACAGTCAGCAAGGGTCTTTTTCAGATGCCCTAGTTCTCGACCAACCCATAGTTATTACGGATGCCAATGGCAATTCTGTGAATGTACAAGTCGTGACTGGTAAATCACTTCTTCGTCGTGGAGCTGTGTCTACCTGCTTCACAGTAAAAGCTCAGGGTCCAACAGAAACCCCAATACTAGTAAGCACACCTCAAACGGGGTCATTTCATAAGTCTTGGAAACAATCGGACCTCAAATTGTGGTTTTCTTCTATATCAAAGACATTTATCAAATCCTGAGTCAAACCCAGACGCGGTTCAATCGTCCGATGAAGATTTTACAAAGCTGACTTCAAAATAGGTTCTTAAGCAGCTTGATCTGGATCCCAGTTTAAACACTTCCCTGAAGAAGCAACTCCAGGCTCTGGAAGTTGAATTAGAGGCATTGAAAAAGATCCGTCACCAAAATATCCTAGATCTTCTCGATTTCAAAGTCCATCGGACTACAGAAGAGAGCGGCGAATCCGACTCTTCGTGGACTGTGAGCATTTTGAGTGAGTTCGCCGAGAAAGGATCTCTGGAAGAGTTTCTTGACATTGCTGGGACCTTAGGGGTCGTGAAGGTACGATCATGGACTATTGAGCTCCTCGATGCCTTACGGTACCTCCACGATCATGGCATTCTTCACGAAGATATACATACCGGTAATGTCCTACTAGTTAGAGAAACCTCCGGTGAAGTGAGGCCCAAACTTGCAGACTGTGGCTTCCAAAGAAAGCTATACGAGCTTAGCGGAAAGAAGCAACTTTCAGACACTGTATCTGTGGCTAAATCGGCTTACTGGCTGCCACCAGAGATCGCAAGTATGGACAAGCCGCAATATTCACAAAAGACTGATATTTGGGACTTTGGAATATTGTTCCTGCAGATGATATTTGGGTTGACGGTCATGCAGAAGTATTCTTCCCCTATGGCTTTGGCAGACTCTTTGGCCTTATCCGACTCCTTGAACGAGTTTGTGCATAAATTATTCAAGGCAGATCCAAAGAAACGTCCTCGGGCTTTTGAATTGAGCTCATCCGAATTTTTAGCCACTGATGCTCCAATACTTGACGAAGAAACCTCAGCAGCAGCTTCAAGATTGGGTTCAATGACTTCTTCTCTAATGCCCATTACCCCTCGTCGGCCAAGACACGACTCAATGAACATGGGTGGACCCTTTTCAAGGTACAAAGAAGATTTTGTTGAAGAAGGTCGGCTCGGCAAAGGAGGTTTCGGAGAAGTTGTGAAAGCAAGAAAGAAGCTAGATGGACAAATATACGCAATTAAGAAGATAACTCAGAAATCGTCGGCTTCTCTGACGGAAGTGCTTAAAGAAGTTCGACTACTATCTCAACTCAGCCATCCTTCAGTTGTCCGTAAGTTCCCATACGATCAACCGGAACTCTGATGATTAACAAATCCATTCAGGTTATTATAACACGTGGACTGAAGAAGTTCCCGGCGTCTCTGAAACTGATGATGAGACCACAACAGATGCCGCCACCATCGAGGACTCGGCTAGTGATGTCTCGCCTGGTACAGGACCAGACATTGAATTTGAAGCCAGTACTGGCGGTCTCGATTTCATGTCATCTAGTGGTTATCCGCAAGTTGAATTCGAATATGAGGAAGGTTCAGGTACAGACGATGACGACGAAACCGACGAAGATTCTACCAGGCCTGATAATCAAATAATCAACGGCGGTGGTCATGAGGGGAACAACCTGGCTTTGAGGCGTACCAGATCTAGCTCTAGATTTCAGCGATCTTTCAAGACTATCCTGTGAGTAACATCCCTTTACTAATATCCTCTAACCTTAATGCTTCGCCCTGGAAATTAATCTCAAGCCCAGAGATTCAACCGCTTCGGAACTTGCTGACTCGAATTCTTAGATATATTTCTATGGAATATTGCGAGAAAAGGACCCTTGGAAGTTTAATCAGAGGAGGCCTCTACAAGGACAACGACGAAATTTGGCGACTTTTCCGTCAAATTCTAGAAGGTCTGGCACATATTCACGGATTGAACGTCGTTCATCGAGATCTTAAACCGGATAATATCTTCATAGATGCGGCGTCGAATGTCAGAATTGGAGATTTTGGTCTGGCGACCAGTGGACAGTACAATGTCAGCGACAAATCATCATCTGCTGCTATGCATATCAGTGGTGACATGACCCGAAGTATTGGTACGGCATCTTATGTTGCCCCAGAAATCAGATCCAGCGTTGGCGGGACCTATACGAGCAAAGTCGATATGTACTCGCTTGGTGTCATCTTTTTCGAGATGTGTTATAAGCCACTCCCTCAAGGAATGGAGAGGGCAAAAGTGGTCGAGGGGCTTAGGAACAAGCAGCCAATTTTACCTGTGCAATCATCCAAGGATGTGTACTCACCGAGTCTCGATTTCGGTACGCCGGAAAAGGTTGTGCAAGCGGATATCATCCTATCTCTTCTCAACCACAGTCCGAAGGAACGCCCTTCAAGCTCCGAACTACTGCACAGTGGTAAGCTTCCGGTCCAAATGGAAAGTGAGACAATTCGCCAAGCTTTAGCTGGTCTCTCGGATCCAAGATCTCCTTACTATCACAAGATGATGAGTGCTTTATTTTCGCGTCCCACAAAGCAAGCCAAAGACTTCGCCTGGGACATGGGTACTGTAAATCCTAGCGCTAGCGATTTGTTACTTCAAGGTCAGTCAATTCTGATTTTCTATTTGTATACTTTTATCGTTCTATCGTATGGTGATCAATCAGCACATAGCATTGACAATTGATAGGTCTAGTGAAGCAGAAACTAATAACCATATTTCGCCACCATGGAGCAGTGGAGACACCACGCAGCGCACTCTTCCCTCGGTCTGGCCACTATGGCCCGAACGTCGTTCAACTGTTAGATCCAAACGGCACATTGGTGCAACTTCCATATGATCTTACTTTGCCGCATGCCCGAGCAATTGCAAAGCATGAACCGTCGGTCCAACGATCTTTTGCATTTGGTCCTGTCTTCAGAGATAAACAATCTGGAGGACAACCACAAACGTTTGGTGAAGTCGATTTCGATATCGTATCCACTGATAGCCTTGACCTAGCTCTGAAGGAGGCAGAGGTGATCAAAGTACTTGATGAGATTGTCCTAAGCTTTCCGGCTCTGGCATCTACGCAGATGTGCTTTCACCTAAATCACTCCGATCTACTGGACTTGATTTTCGACTATTGTCGCATAGAGCCTAGCATTCGGCAAGCCGTAGCTGATACGCTCAGTAAACTCAACATTCAGCAGTGGACTTGGCAAAAGATCAGGGCTGAGCTACGGTCTCCACTTATTGGAGTTTCAGCGACCAGTGTAGATGATCTACAGAAATTCGACTTCCGAGGTATGTTATTGTCTCCCGAATTTAGAATTCAAATTAACGCTTCTCTAGACACCCCGACCAAAGCATTCCAAAAGTTCAAAACGATATTGGAAGGTACCGATATATTCGAAAAAGCAGCTTCGGCCATTGCCCACCTCCGCGATGTGATAGAATATACTAAACTTTTCGACGTCCGAAGCAAAATATATGTCAATCCGCTAGGAAGTTTGAAGGAGAAGTTTTGTAAAGGAGGTGTCATATTCTCCTGTCTCTATGATCGGAAAGTGAGAGATGTTTTCGCCGCTGGAGGACGCTACGATTCTCTTATCCGCGAACATCGACATAGAACAGGGAGTCATGCCGATGAACGTCATGCTGTCGGGTTCAATCTAGCATGGGAGAAGATGGCAAGGCTCCCGAAAGCGAGTGCTAAAGGATTTTTGAAGAAACCTGAAGAGGAGTTACAGGGCATTTGGAACACGAAGAGATGTGATGTTCTGGTTGCAAGCCACGATCCAGCCATTCTACGGAGTACTGGCATCGAACTCATACAACAATTATGGACCCACGATATAAGTGCAGAGCTTGCACAGGATTCGCGATCTCCGGAAGATTTGCTCTCCAAGTATCGCGACGATCACCATTCCTGGATCATCATTATCAAGCAAGACTCGGTGCTCAAAGTCAAAAGTATGGCAAGGAAAGAGATTCCCGATACGGATATTCCATCGACCCAGCTCATGGCATGGTTAAAAGCCGAGATTCGAGAGCGGGACCAACGCGAAGGCACGTATCAGCGAGCAAAACTCCAACGTGGCTCATCACAACCTGACACGAATGCCGCTGAGCACGAACAAGATGTTCGCGTCCTCATCGCAGGGACTAAAAGTAAGAAGTCCAATAGGCGTAATATCGTCGAACAGGCACAGGGCAGGGCAGTCACCCTGGTCAATTCCTTTCTGAATGGACCAATTGCTGCAATCGAGACTACAGATCACGTTATGGAACTGTTGCGTGAAACTAGACTTTCAGACCCTGAGAGTTGGAGGAAGGTAACACATGCGGTCCCTACAGCGGAGAGGCGGTATTTGGGTGAGGTCCATGATTTGATGACTACATTGTCCCATCAAAATAAGGATATTACGAGGAATGCCTTTATTTACAACTTTCGGACGGGTATGTGCATATATTATGACCTTGGGGCATAATATTTTGATTTGGGGAAGTAGATCATACATTGTGGAGAATTAAAACCTTAGATACCCGGGCAGTTGCTTAATTTACATGTTTTTGAGACCGCTTTCTTGTTCCAATGTTGGGTGTCAGTCAATGGTCGGGGGTGTCAAATATCTTCAGCTGTTGGATGAGAAGGCTTGAGAGGTAGTGCGTGTCGGACAACAACTGGCAGGGGCACTCGAGAATGCGACACCGTCAAGCGCGAGCTCGAGAACGCCAAGCAAAAACTCAACAAAGCATCAGCTGAGCTTAAGTATGTCAAGGATCAGAAGGTATCAACTTCGAATCTCTTGAGCAGATCTAATGAGCAGCTTGAGTCTAGAGAGACCCAGCTAGCCACGGTCTATGAGCGTCTAATTTCGAGGACTAAGGACGTCATCATAAGTAACGAGGAAGTCAGCCGTCACATTAGCCAGATCAATACTCTGGAAATTGTTCTCAGCTCTAAGGACGAGGGAAAACAGCAGATCGATAACATTCTTACTTCGGTGAAGCAGCAAGTGGGAACCAAAAAAAAAGAGATTGAAATTCCTACTTCGAACCTACGATCGAAGGCAGATGAACTAACTAGTTCGGAAAACAAACTCCAGGCCAAGCAGTTAGAGGTGGATAATATCTGCCAGCAACTTTCGACTGCAACTTCGCAGATTCAACAGTCAAATGCGAAACTGGAGGAGACTCAACGAGACCCCGACTTGAAAGTAGGTGAACTTGATACCGCAAATCAGTCAAAACTCAAAAACAGCCAAAGAATTGTCGAGTTAGAAGCTCAGGTCGCAACCGGAGAGGAATGCCTCCGCGAATTCAATAAATTGACCTCGAGAACCCTATCGGATTGCCTCGCAGTTTCTTTCTTCAACGCGCCTCGAAGTAGTCAAACATAGGCAAAGGTTGCGAACTCGTTGCTTCTTCCTCTTCCTCCTCTCATGGTTGCTAAGGTTACGACACAGCCATGGGATATCGGAGTCAGGAACCCCTCCAAACCCAAGGATAAGGCAACTACACGGCAGATTGGGGATGCAGGTATTCGCATATTGACCACAGTGCTTTGGTTCCTCATTCACGAACAGAAGCTTTCTGGTCTGGAACCATTTCAGTTGGTATCGCAGATATTGAGCAAATTGCCTTCCTCCAAGGATGCGTTGATTCCACACGTGGTTGCCACCTGCTTCTTGAAGTTCGTCGAACAGTTCAACGGATCCAGCACATTTCAGGGATTGCTAGCAATTTGGACCAAAGTAAAGCTGATAATAAAGTTCTCACCGCTACCAACGAGGAACAAGGACGACTTGTGGCAGAATTGAAAGAGAATTTGCAGAAATGCAAAGCCGGTCATAAAACTCTCGCAGTTACCGCCCAGGAACAAGCACTACTCACCAATTTGCAATGCGAATTGCGGCAGATTAAAGCAGATAGCACAAGACTTAAGCGGGAGGCTGAAGTAGCTAAAGCACGGCATCAAGATCTGCTTGCGAATCACGAGCGCCTTCAATCATCCATTCGTCTCCATCGATTGCAGCCCCAGAAATGTTTAGATGCCGTCACCGAGGCATAGGAACTCGCTCGAGACAAACGATCCAAGCTCGAGGCAGCTTCGCAAGACTTCAGAAGTAGAAGGATCAACTCCAAGGGCAGGCTGATGACATAGCTGAACAAGCCAGGGAGCTAGGGCTTCTATATCTACTATACAAACCTTACTGCATATGGAGCCCCTCTTACTCGAACTCGCTGAGAGTAGCCTGCTAAATGGAGAGACGAATTCGGTGAAAGAGGCATTTGAGGGCCCGGAACTGGCTGTCGAGGGCCATTCTGCGGTATCGGTTGAGGTTGCGTTACTGGAAGATCTTTAGCTGCTTCCTGGACTTGAGTTGGGGAAAGTAATGGCGCAATTGAGAGAGGGCTGAGAGAACGACTAGATGTGATGTGCCGCTGCTGCGGAAGACAGTCTTCGCAACTACCAGCACCTAGGAAGGTGGTGGCAATAGGCGACTGCATCTGCGTCGAAGATTTCAACTGTTGCGAAGGACCTGTTTCTTGCTTTGCTGGGTTTGCATATTTGGCTATTGCCCTCGAGCAGAACTCCGAGACGCATACTGGGGTATTGGACATCTAGCTGGGAAGTCCCCATCTGGCCTCGACGATGTTAGCCTAATTTTATAATAGGAGGAACTTAAAGAAATCCCTCCAGGTCCACTACTCGGCGCATGAGGTTGACAAGTCCTCATTTGCCGTGACGCGTGTCGCGAACTCATGAAAGTCAATCAGACATTTGTACTAGTCACCTTGGAGACGCCCAACTGCACTTCGCTCGATTCCTTTACCCTTCACAAGTACCAATTTAGTGCGAAGGTAGATTGCTGGGGGGTATCTTGCTCATACCGAAAGTCTAGGCCGGAAGTACATGGTAAGGTTCTTTCGGATTGCAAGAAAGAGCTCTATTTTTCTATATACTTTTTTTTTCTCCGTTAAATAACACAGCTATACAAATCTAATACAAGCAATTCAAAGCGGTAAGAGCCATTGTGAGAAACTGCATCATCTCACAATCATGTCCTCTCTCTTTGGACCTATGCTGGGGTTAGTGATAATTTGCTGCAATACTTATTAAATACTTACCAATACCGATGTACTGAATAGGGCACTATTCATTGCATTAGTAATGTGACCTTGCAAGTTTCTAGTTAGGGACCAGGGAACAAAGCTAATGAAATATATCTCAAAACTCGTCTTGATAGCAGCTCCGCGGCTCCCCTTTTAACACCAATAAATCAAGGCAAGAAAGGCATACCTTAAGGAACTTTTCTACAAATTTCACATAGTCTTGGCACTTTTGAGGGATCAGTATGGATAATTTATGGGCCTTCTTAAACTTACAGCAGGAGGGAGGTCATCAAAAGAACGGCATTCTCCGATCGGCTTGAGCCAGCCCTTTAATGTAACATACTCCACCTCAACTTGTTCCAGCACTTGTAAGTCTAATATCCAACGTTAGTATAACATGAATATACATAAATAGAACCAAGAGCATATTTCAAGACTCCATTTCCTATTTAAGAGCAATCAAGAGCTGGCTGATAAATAAAGAGATTAAAGGCGAAGTAGACTTGCCAGCAGGGAAAGATTCCAAAATCTCGTTCTCGTATCGGTAATTAATGGCCACTTTTATCTCTGGGAAAGCTTTTCAAATGTTAGTATAGTGTTACTGAAAGGTAAACTTCAGGGAATGAAGAACCGGCTGAATCGTGGGGTAAAAGAATCGGGATAAGCTATCCTAACTCAATCCTTGGAACTCCGAAACTATTGGAAAATGGGACAGTGAAATACGGAAGTTGCTTACTATCTAGGATGTCGAGCTTCGTCAAATTCAGCGCGGTGTATGCATTCATACCAACACTATACTGCAGAAGTTTTAAATCCAACCAGCCACAACTATCAATTATTAGCATAGTATCGTTTTAAAAAATCAGAAGCAAAAGCATATATCAATAGCTCTAGTCTGAATGGGGAACAAGGGACAGTGACGAACCGTCTAGCTCGACCAGTGGTGACGCCCACCTATATCTCAGAGTTAGCATTGCTTGGCCGTCCAGATCAGAAAATTTTCTTCAAGAAAATAAGGGCTTACTTCTCGGCCAATGATTTGGAGCTTCTCTCCCCATTCACCAGTTGCCTCAGTCGGGAAAGGGCCACTGCCAACTCTACCCAACTAATCAGCTAAAATTACGCGCAATCGCATTGGTTATATAGTACCGGGTAGTATAAGCCTTGACGACCCCAAGTACCGACTTAAGATCTAGGAAAGTCAAGATTAGCGTTGTCATGGTACTCGGCAGATAGATTTACTCATCGGATTCAAGCCACCCAAACCTGTCCAAACACCTCCGAGTCCTGTATTGCTTGAAGTCCTATTTCCAAGCCGAGTCAGTATCGCCTTATTTGGATTGATAAATAATTCTTAAAGAAGCCTGATTCCTAAGAACAAAAGGCAACCATGCTCGAAGAGCAATGGGAGTGTCCTAGAAATCGAAATCCGATGACAAGGGTCGAAATATTTTGAGAATAGCCTTACACGTATGGATAAGTACCCGCATCTATGTCAAGCTAGTACCATATTAGAAAGAATCTCGGGGGTCACAAATAGAGTATACGGACCATTATCGCTAGTAGCTAGTTAGCATGATATAAAGTCAAATATTTGAGGAAAGCGAAGGAGCTTATGTGCTGTCTCGGGAGCTGGCATATAACTGCATAAGCTCCTAACAGCTTCCAGGCTCCTCGGTTCCTATCAAGGAAATATCATTTTAATATATGAACAAGACGTACCATTGGCGCCTAAAATTTCGAGTCAGCATTACTACTGCAAGTGAGTGAGGGCAGAGGATTCTCAGGGGCAGAGGATTCTCAGGAGCAGAAAGAATATGTCTCGATTCCAAATTTTCCCTAGACAGGGAATATGTGTCCAGAAAAGTTGACTCACCTTCTACAAGTATTGGGGACTTCTGCTGTTGTGCATCTAAGAGCAATGGAAGCTGGTCAATGACAAGTGGAGCCAATAGATTACGATATTCCTGAGGGGCTTAGTCAGAGATATTTGCTTAACAGCACCAAGATTCCTGCTTACCTTGAATCTTATTATCTCTTCTTCGGGGTCATAGACCAACAAATCTCCGAATCGTTTCTTAAAGCTTGCGCTGAAAGATATTAGATGTGTTTCCCCCCGAGGTTTTATAATCAACGGTATTACGCGACATAATATAAGGCAAAGCCAAATTGATTACCCAGAGGGCACTCACGCAAGCTTTCTTATTTTATCCGCGAAAAGGTCTTCTCGGAATATATCCGCTATACGAATTCCATTCCTCGACGCTTTAGAACCTGTTACGAATTGTAGTGAGTATTACTTCCTTTGGTACAAATGGGAGTGAACTGAAAGTGAATACATACTGTAGCACGGACCGATACCTTTTCCGGTAGTTCCAATTTTGGCACCTTTCAATTCTGCTTCCTCGAGTCCATCCAATCTCTGGTGGAGATCAAGAACGATACTGTATACGTGGTTAACGATCGAAATAATAATATAACAAGACTTACTGAGCTCTGTCGCTGATGTAAAGCCTCTCTCTTGCGTCCGAAATCCCTTTGGTCTCAAGATCCGCGATTTCTTTCAGAAGGCCAGGGATATGTACAACGCAACCGGATCCTGGGAGTACTTAGTAAATCTGACTGGACAGGAAACTTTTCTGTGAGAAATTGACTCCTCACCTATCAAATTCTTGCTTTTAGGGTTGAGGAGGCCACTAGGCAGAATATCTAACACTAATAAGCGTTATCCAAACTGTTTTCTCGAGACTCACGGAAGTCATACTAAATAGCATTAAAGTTAGCATACTATCAACATGGAAACAGATCAAGCGGAAATTATCCTAGGTTATACATACGGTTTGACCGGAAGAAACAATAGTATGACCCGCATTATTTCCTCCCTGAGCGCGACACACCAGCAGATTCCCAGGACATAAGATATCTATCAGTTTTCCTTTCCCTTCATCGCCCTGCATAGTTCAGCGTCCATTTGAGATGCGGTAAACAGGGGAGTCTTACCCACTGCGAGCCAAGTACCACAGTTATCGCCATCTCCAATTGTTCGCAGACAAATAAGAACGTGAACGATGCCACCGATAGTATGCTGAAGTCGAATTGAGGTCCTATTCTTGAGGGAGGAAGGATGAGGAAGAAAAAGGTGGAAGGGTAGATGGGGTGGTTGGTGGTGAAGCTTTTGCCAATTGCTTGCTCTATGTGCGATACAGCTGCGTCTGGGAATTGATTAGCAGAGATCCTGGATTCGCTGAGGGGCAGTGATACTTGTTGGTTGTGCTCGAATGCGCTGTCGCAAGAAGTTCAAAATGAGGTTGTGATAGTGGGGGAGGGGTTTTATGACCGGTAGCGGGGCACCTAAAAATTCATCCTTGTCACCCGCAATTTTGTATTTAGGGAGATCGAGCCTTTCGCCTCAACCGCAGAGCCTCCAACTTGCATTATTCAAGTCTCGTTAACAACATTATCCTTTGCTTGAAAGTTTCTGCTGGACGTTAGCGTTTTGCTTCATCTCTTATTCGGGCCCATGGTGTATTATTGATAAGGACATTTCGATATTCATTCCAGGAGTCATTATTTGTTACTTCAGTCCTACTGTACACTATAATCAGAACTATTCATTGAATAGTAGTTCAAGAAACGGATCATCGGCAAGTTTGAGGCATAACCATTGACCCGTGGGTTAAACCATAGTTGGGGGCTTTATAACTACATCACGTAGTAGGCCATACTTTGAGCCACATGTTTTTGTTATTGATGGCTTTTGTAAGCAGACCTCATAACTTGCCACAACTTGCCATAGATGGGTCTCAACAGTTCTTGGAAATTCCGAATTGTCTATACACAGTTCTGAGAACCCTCGAAACCAGGCCCGGTAAAGGCAAGTGGTTTCAATGGTTCTAGCGCAACTGACCCACCCATCCAGAGCCGTGACCCTTCACCTCAAGGGAGGATTAGAAGGTCCCGGCAGCAGAGAACCGTATAGCAGGACCATCGGTTTCCTATCCAGCTTGTAATGTGGCTCCTGCCATGCAAACCATCGTGAATAATTGTCGAAGAGCTCTATCTGATAGCCGAGAAGACAACTTGAGATATGTCTGCTCTTCGTTACAAGCAGCGCTCAGTGAATATGCTCAGCTATAAGATGACTCCATTCCCTCCATTCACAGATCTCTCTCATGGCGTCTTCAAATTTAATGTAAGGTATCTTGCCTCGACAATCCTCCGAACACCTTTGCGGGGATATATTTCTTAAAAACAGGAACGACCTTAGGCTCTACTTGCTTCTGAAAATTACCCCTGGTTAACGACGTGATCTATCTTGTTGTTGCCATTGTGCAAAGTGGGGTTAGGGAGATTTGAGAAGTTACACTGCTCAAGTTCTCGCCAGCAGCGCTCAACCGGCGGAACGTTCTATTCAAGCACCTTTAATTATGGGAGAACAACCTGCGCAAGTGTTTTTACTAGGAAATCTGAATTTTCAGCCTCCTAAACGCAAACCCATCTCAACATATTCAGAAATCACAGAGAGTCGAATTACCGAAGATGGAATGGAGCCCGAACCAAGAACCCCCAAGCATAGAGGCTTGCGCAGCCCTGCTAAGTTGGGAAGAGTTGGCTGGAATTTGGTCGGCGAGATTGCCTTTCATGTTTTCTTCCTCCTTTTAACATTTTCGTTCATAATTCTGATTGCTGGTGTATCTTATATGAATGGTCGGCCGGTGAGCAACCACGATTCTCGTGTCCTTGACCAGTCAACAAAGATGGTGAGTGCATATCCTGCATCTATATGTCTCTTTAACTTTGTTGTAGGCCTCGACACTATTTTCATCAGCCTTTGCTGCAATTATCGGCCGCGCTGCAGCAAAGTACGCCTCTTTCCAACTTGAGAGAGGAGGCTCTATTGGCAACCTAGAGCAATTGATGCCAAGCCGGACGATGTTCGGTGCACTCCTAGCTCAACTTCGTTTTAAGAACTTGAAGCTCTTAGGGTTGCTGCTGATGCTCATATGGCCTTGGTCTCCGATAGGATCTCAGGCTCCTCTGAGACTGCTTTCAACCAGAAATGTACCAATCTTCTCAAACACTACGATACAATACGTTGATACCATGGCAAATGATGCTTTTGAGGCAGCAGATGCTGTCACTACAATTCTTGATTCGGCTAATATTGTTTACAACGCTGCGTTGATCGGGACCCCAGCTACAAAGAATGGGACTACAGATACATTCGGTAATGTCAAGATACCTTATATGTCTAAACTGCGGAATAAGACATTGGACGGTTGGCGGTCGGTGCCAATTAGTAATGATTCAACTTCGCTATATTCATCGCTCATCGGTATCCCTATTGCCATTCCTAATGCCAAGGAAACAAACTTTTCCCTCGAAACTACATATATTAGCTTTGATTGCACAAAACCCAAGACTGTTGCTCACATAGATACGACATATGACCAAAGCTCATCGAATGGAACATATCGGAGCTTTAACGTGAGCGATAAGGCCTGCGATTCAATTAATGTTCCTCAGTGGGAAATAGCTTTGGATGTCTTCGTCGATGAGGCGTTCGAAGCCGGAGGATACCCAGGACAATTCATCATAAATAACATGACAGGCATTGAAGCTAGCCAGGGAACCTTACTTTTCCAAAGCTCTACGCAAACTTTGCTGAATGGGACCACACTTTATATCATCTCGTACTGCAAAGTTACTCAGGAGTATGTGGAGTCAAACGTCCTTTGCGACATGACACAAACCGGGCAACACTGCGGCGTTGTGGCACAGAGACCATCAAGACTTGTTCATACATCTTCCAATATTACGTCTCTAAGCTTTCCGACTGTTTTTTATGAAGCCGGTATCAACTGGATCTTAGCTACAGGCTGTATTGCACGTGGTGACATGTCCAGCCAAACCCAAGCCTACCTCCAGGATCCATCAGCCTCTTCTGTTCTTGCCGGTCAGCTTGTGGACCTGACCAATGTTTCGGCGGATGAGTTAGAAGACCGTCTGGGTCAACTTCTGAATACCTACCCCCAAGCAGGTCATACCGGGAGAATCCTATCTAGCGGGAGCGGCTCAACGGGGTTCAGCGGTGGCGTACGAAACGCTATCGCGTATATGACCAACTTTGAAGAAGTATACGTTGTATCAGGGGGATGGTTGGCTTTGTTTTGTATCGCAAGCTTCACTATGGTATCCGGGGCGATTTGCAGTATTTGGTGGTCGAGTCATACCAGGAGTCCGGATATACTTGGATACGTCTCATCTTTGACCAGGGATTCGAGGTACTTACATGGCCCTGCGGCGAGTACTATGGATGGTTTGGATAGGGCAGAATTATTGAAGGAGAGAAATATTAAGATCGGGGTGATAAATAGGGATTCTGAAGATGGGTTGGGGATGATTGTAGTTAGCTCTCCTCAAGAGGTAACTAGGCCGACAAGAGGGGCTTTTTATCTTTGAGTCTGTTTCGGATTCCACTCTTACTTCAAATCTTGATTCTAGTCGGAACATTGCCAACGTAGTGCAATACGAATTCGATGATATAGAAATTTGATAGGAGGAAAGGCAACCTTTTAAGAATCGCTTGGCGGCGTATTGGATATGGAATCAAGAAGTTCGGAAATATTTCAACACTGATTCTTTAGAAACAGATCGCATTTTGCGACAGACTGATGCTGTGTCGCTTCAGAAGCCTAAAGATGATTTTCACATGCAAGGTTATTTGGGGAAGTTCTCTAAAAGTCATCTAACTCAAATTCTAAATCAATAAATCCTAGTGGTGAACACGTTTCCGGCCTGTGCACTACACCCTCTCCCACCAAAGCCCGTTCAATAATTAGCCCTCAGGCCATTCTCCTATCTTGCATTTAATATCACGGGGCGTGCCCTGAGTCCGGCTCTCTTCCGGCTTTCAATACGAGAAAAATATTCGTCAAAAATAGCCCGAAAGCACGTACTGATATATGAGAATGATCCGAGAAAGCTTCAGGTGTACATGTGTTAGAAGTTTGTCCTCTACTTCGGCCCTCGAGCCCTAGTACTCAGCATCAAATGTCGAAAATATTGAAGGTATATCGAACTCAAGAACTGAAGTCGTCAGATTTCGGGGTCTGAAAAAGACTTGTTGAAAGCGCTTGACTTTAACTGCACCCATTCACGTCTTTCTAAAAGGCTTTGATTACGAGTTTCGAACAAAGGAATCTGATCCTGCCAGTGTGGGAGAAACTTGTTAATAAAGAAAGTACTATATCAATACCTATTTTCCAATACTGGAAGCGGGCAGATATTCAGAGCCCCAATTCTTGCACAAAGAAAGGAATCTTTACAAGAATAAGTCGTTCTAGCTATGCTTTTACCAGAATTTCATCCCGGTTCTCCTTATCTTCGTGTCGATGTCAAAAAAATCTAATATCAACCTTTTGTTATAAATTTTCACTCGTCTTATTATGGCTTCCTCTGACTCTTTCAACCTCGTTCGGTTCACAGCCGCCCAGAATGTTAGTTACACGCGCGCACTAGCAGAGATCAAGCAAGGCAAAAAGATCACCCACTGGTAATGAGCTCGGGGAAGCGAAGAAATCCTCTTATGATTTGATTTATTTACAAAATGTGGTCTAGGAACAATGTTTGGAAAGGAAACACTGTCTCAAGAGTACGCCTTGCTCATGAATCATATCTCGGCTCTAATTTTATCACCAATTGACTAACTGCCCCGTTCTCATTAGGATATGGTACATTTTCCCACAACTCGCTGGTCTAGCGACGTCAACCAGAAGCAAGCGATATGCCATTTCATCGCTCGAGGAAGCACAGGCGTACCTCGCACACCCTGTGCTAGGAACGCGCCTCGCCGAAATCCCGCAAGCGATATTAGACTCCAAGACCAAAACGGCCCTCGCCCTCATGGGGACTCCAGACTTCATTAAGTTGCACGCCTGCATGACTCTGTTTATGCGTGCCGATCCCAAACAAGAGGTGTTCAGCTTTCAGGCTGTGCTAGACAAGTACTACAAGGGCGTTCCGCAAGCCTTGACCGATGATATCCTAAACATCCAAAATAACACGTCTAGTAAAGTCGATCGTTCAGCTGGGCAGAGTAAGTCTGCCACACAAACCAAAGACGCCTCTTCTAAAGAGGACAAAGAAGAAGACCCAACACTCGGGTCTGACCCAGAGACCGAGACTGGTTTTGCAACTACAGAGCAGATCGGGGGAAGAATATGCTCGATGGGTGGTTAATGTTAAATACCTTTGGAAATTCGTTAGCTATGATATATTTTCAAATAATATAAGAATAATTTATTAACAGTTTTTTTTTTAGAAAATCATTTGTTTTAATAATAAATAAATAAAATTTGATTCTCTCCCTTGGTAGTAATTTCCAATATATATATATATTTAAGAAATATTTAAACAATTTCCTTTTCGAAAACAAAAAATGGTTGTAATTGGTTTTCTTTAAAAAGTAAATACGTCGACAAGGAAAGCTTCAAATTTTTGAATTGACTAGAATCTTTGAATATTTAAAAATGCAATAATTAAATTTGTATTCTTGCTACATGTGTACTGTACTCCTAGTTTTTCTATTTGAGAAGTCAGTACACCGACGAGCGCTACCTTATGAGTTCTGAACGTCATACTTCCCCCTATTCTAATTGGCGCCTAAGCGAGGTAACTGCGGCGCTGGAAGGGTCGCAACTTCCTCAGAAGAATATCAGCCTCACTGCACCTTAAAATTCTTCTATCTGCTTCTCAACAAAAATCACCTCGAAATCCTCACCGCTCATGAACAACATCAAAACCTACTTTCTCGTCCCCGGTTGGGATTTCCCTCCCGGCTCCATTAAACTAGGCACCCTAATTCTCAATCCATCCCGCCCCCAACGAGCTCTCAACTCGAACCCAATTCCAATCACCAGCCTTATCTACAGCACCACGAAATCCAATTTCTCATCCACTCTCCGCGCATCCAAGACCCATAGAATAGGTCTCTGGGCCCAATTCCTACAGATCTTTGGTCTCGGCGCTGAGTTTAGTGTGCAGTTCGATAGCGAGCAGATTGATGAATATGCGTTCGCCAGTATGAAAACGGAGTGGTTTGTGCCCAGCAAGGAGTTTGTGGAAAAGAGTGTACAGGCCCCGGAAGTGGTGGATATGTTGGAGATGGTGGGGTATAAGAAACCTTTGTATCTGATCACGGGACTTAAGACTGTGGAAGGAGCGAGTGTGACGACAGTGAGGGGGAAGGGAAAGAAGGTTGTTGGTAAAGCAGGGTTGGACGGTACGGCGACAGGGGTTCCGGTGTCAGGTGGTCCAGAGGGAGAGTATAGGATTAAGGGGGAGGAGGTGGTGAGGTTTGAGAATCAGATGCCGATTGTGTTTGCGTTCCAGCTGAGTAGGGTTGTGATTAAGGAGAAAGAAGTTGTGCAGAAGGAGTTTACGAAGGGAGCGCTGCTTGGAGTGGGAGGAGGACAGAGTGGGGTTGATGTGGACATGGAGTGGGATTGGGAGAAGGGAGGTGAGTGTGTTATTCCTGTTAGTGACGAAGATGGTGAGGAGAACTGTGCATGTGTGCTTTCGACTCCCATCAAGTGATCAGTAGCTTCGTCGCTATGGCAAATTTCTGGCCTGTGTCTGAGCGCTTGTCTATTTATTTTCGCCGAACATATAGGTGACTCTGGTCGAACGGTAGTTTTATATTTTGTTTGATATATTTACACGTGTCGTAGGGTATCTAAAATAGTTCCGTATATATTGGACCTGCCTTCATTAAACAAGTCCCAAGGCACAATATATCTGTAACCTCCTCTCTCCTCGCTCATCAAGTCCAGTGCTGCCTTCATGCCCCTAGGTGTTCGAAGCTTTGATATGGCGTACTTATCTGAGCTTTGCATCTTCTGCTGAGAATAATCTAGTATGATAGCTGCTATTGCGGCTGCAATTGGCGTTGCATACGAGGTCCCTGACTTTCTTTGTCGGCCATTCTCGAGGTGAGTCGGCCACGATGATAAGACGTCCTCCCCGAGCACACTCAAATTCTTCCCGATGACTGGCGTGGGGTTATACTTTGAAGGATTTCCCCGACCGTCAGTCGAGTTTACGCAGATTACTTGATCCTGATTTGCTGGATACGCAATCCCATCGTTTCCCCCATCATTCCTCGCAGCAGCAAACATCAAAACGTTCGATACAAACGCTTCGTTGATGGCAGTGTGTATCCCGTGAAGCTTCTCTTCTAGTAATGGAAAGCCAAACGACATTGTGATTATGTCGACTTTCCATTCATTTATTGCATGCCGTATTGCCTCCATAAATTAGTGGAATTCAATCCCGAAAACGAGGGGAAAGCTTACCCTTTCTATACATGACGTATCTTCCAAGCTTCCTAGACGTGTAATACGAGCAGCGTAAATATGAGCGGTGGGTGCCACCCTGAGTAGTAGAGCGGCAGCATGAGTGCCGTGACCTATGCGATCTTCGATTCCTTGGTCCTCACTCAAGAAACTCTGACACGTGATCCTTCCTCGATTCATGAATATGAAGTCCTCGTCCAGATCAATGCCTGAATCGAGGATAGCAATCTTGACGCAGTCTCCTGTTCGCGTAGACGTTAAAATGGTTGGGAAGACAAGATCCCGCAAACGCCGAAACCAATGATCTGACAGTCGGTCGCTGTTCAATTCGTCAGCGAACAAGGAAATCATGGGTGAACGACGCCGAAAACTCACGCTCCTAAAGTTGGGGATTGTTCATCGAAAAGAGAGAATTTGTGCTCGTCAGAGACGTCAGGCGAATTTCGATCAGAATGCACCTCTTTGAGGACTAGTGCCTGCGCTTTTTCGAAGTCAGCGCGCATCGAAGCCGTGAGTATCTCTGGCAGGGAAGTCCTCGTGAATGGAAACCATAGGTCTGTAATCCCTCTATCTATGAAACTATCCAGAAGCTGAAGTTGTTCTATGACGCGCAACACAATATAAAGTCGTGGTTCTCTGCTCCATGATACGTAACCCAGTTCTCGTAGGAGGTTTGATATATCCTGGAGCTCAAATTCTGTGAATCTCGTTCGTACATTAGCACTGGGTGAACGAAAGTATTTCCCTAGCCTCTGCTCGGCCGTACGGAGGTGGTTTACTGGCGTATCAGCTCTCGTATGAGATGGAAACTTGGGGGCAAAGGATGGTACTTCAGGTTCCGAGGGTTCACTAGAGGACAGGTTCGTTTTCTTTGATTTGGCCTCTTCGAGCTTCTTGACTAGCAAATTTGCGGTAGCTTTTAAGTTCTTCTGCTGCGTCTCAAACTCTTCGGTATCGCCCCACTGGTTTTCCTCTAGCCAGTTCAAGGCTTCGCTATTTTCAGTCTCGACTCTCTCCTTTTCAGACGCTTCAAGCCATCTGGAGTTTTCGAAATCATTAATAAAGTTATTCAAGGAGTAAATCTGTGATTCTAGAGCATTTTTGGCAGCCACGCGGGTCGCCTCGACCACATCATCTGCTCTGTATCTTTCAGCGTCTGCCATCATACCTAATGATTGCACAGTCAGTAATTGCTGCTTTGAGAAATTTTGATAGGGCTGAGAAATATTTCATCTGTAAATGTCTAAGGTTTTCTACCATCCGAACGCGTGGTCCTGGGAGGGAGCATATCTTAGTATATGTTTACCTATGAAATAATCTTGATTAGGAAGTAATAACTTCTAGAACATCAGCATACGTTCAATTTCATCCTTGGACACGTTTGAATCTGCGTAGTATAAGAGTGTGCCCAAATTTTTCTTCGTAGCTGGATCGAAAACGGAGACGCTCGGTTTGTCATAATAAATATCAAATATCACTTCGACTTGTGCGGGATATTGAGCGTATTCGTATCCTGAACTCCTGGCGGGTATATGGATCTTACCCAACAGGTTGTTATCCTTGACACGCCTGCGTTCGCCTTCGTATATGGAGATGGGTAAGGGACAGACTGGATAATGGGATTCTCTGCTATTCTCGATGCTGTATTCCGTAGAAAAAAATTCCGTCTTCTTCGTTGGGATGGTGGTGTTCCGTGTAACGACCTTTGTCATCTGACCACCTATGGTTTCTATGCCAAGAGAAATTGGCTGAACGTCCATGAGCATCGAGTCTTGGTGAGATTTTGATGAGGTATCGCCAGAGAGGATAGAGGCAAGAATTGCAGCTCCATGGCATGCGGCTAAATCGGGATTGATAGACTTTAAAGGGGTCTTTCCGAAGTAATCTGCAACAAGCTTCTGGACCCTAGGAATTCGTGTTGAGCCTCCAACAAGGACTACCTCGTGGACTTCAGATTTGTTTATTTTAGCATCAGCAAGAACGCGATCGAGTGGAAACGTGGAGGAGCGAACTAGATCTTGAACGAGCTCTTCGAATCTTGAACGAGTGATTGAAGTGTAAAAGTCGTGACCTTCGAAAAGACTATCGATCTCCACAGCCGCAATAGTGGAGGAAGACAAGGAACCTGATGATCGGATAGTCAGCAACGAACTATTTGAGATTGAGATTGAGACATATATCATGACTAAATAGGTAAAAGACTTGGCTACTGAAACACTTTTGTGTATTCTAAGCAAGCATGTTTGCCTATATTTATCCATGCAAAGTCTAGCATAGGAAGTGTTCCTCCGATTTCACCTACATTTGGCCCTTTCGCACGAAGTACGGAGGCGGCGCAGCGCACGAACATTCGATGTGATATCTTTCTTATTTTTGCGTTTGAATTCATTAACAAAATGATTGACAAGACGATTGTTGAAGTCTTCGCCACCGAGATGAATATCTCCAGCGACTGACTTGACCTCGAATATGTGCAAGGACCCCTCGGTGAGAATAGTCATTAAAGTTGCACCGAAAGTGCCAGCCCCGAAGTCGTAGATCAGTACGTTGAGTTCCTTCATGATATCTTCGTTCGGTTTGCTAAAACCATAGCTAACTGCAGCACAAGTTGGTCCATCAATGATTCGAATAGGGTTCAGTCCAGCTATAAAGGCAGCATCCCGGATAGACTGACGCATAGATAAGTTCCAATATATCGGAACCGTGATTATGGCATTTACCACATCTACTCCAAGGTGTCGCTCAGCAAGCTGCTTCATCCTTTCTAAAATCATAGCGATGATTTCTTCGGGCACGAAAACCTTGTCCTCGCCCTTAAACTCAACCTCGATAGCCGGCCGCCCTAGTCTGTCAATGACCTTAAAGCCAAAATGTTTCATGTCAGATTGTACTTCTGAGTCGGAGAATTTACGTCCAATCAGACGATGAGCATCGAAGACCGTATTGTTAGGGTTCATAGCAAGCTGGTTCTTTGCTGCATTGCCAATCAAACGCTCGGTGTCAGTGAAGGCGACAATGGACGGGGTGATAAGGCTACCGTCCTCATTCTCGATCCCCTCAAAACGGTCATTGCGGAACACTCCAACTGATGAGAAGCCGGTCCCAAGATCAATGCCAATAGCCAGACCCATGGCTAGGGAGATTTGTTATATGGACATGACCAGGATTGTTGATGAGTTCAAGTGTTGTGTTGAGCGGCTGAGCGAGCGCGGGGCTGACAATTCCCATGCATATTCGCTTAAAGATTCCCTCCTCATCGACATTATACAAAAGCATCCTCTGAGATTAGAAGTGTGAGAAGCTGGCATTATGATTCATATAAAAGAACTTCAGATAGCATGAGATTGCCCCCTTCGGTTCTTCACATTCGGCGAGAGCTTGCAAGGTCCACTTAGGTCTGGCATCTAACTCTCAATTACAGAGGCTAGAACTTATTGCTCAACTCAATCTCAAATGAATAAAAGTTGGAATAACTAGCTGATTAATTACAGTAAGTTGCCAATAATCTGGTCGCTTAAGTATCAACGAATTTTACTGTAGCTCCCTCCCGCCAATACATCAAGAAAGCACTCCACCTAAGCATATTTCCTCGTCCGTTCTTCACACCAGGTCCAGAATTCGGCAGCTCGCCCACTTCCCCCTTCCTCCTTAGTCTTCAACGCATTTAAAATATCCTTCCTCGGTGTACCAACGCTCTCAAACCGACGGCCCCAAGGAATGACATACCTTCCTCCATCTTTCACCGTAATCTCCTTTGACAACCCAGCCCAGATATTCGTATAAGCTCCATAAATAGGTGGATGCAAAGTCGGAGACAACATGATCTGAATAAACTTCGTTGCTCCTTTCCAAATCTTGGTCCTCAATTGTCCTGGGTTTGTTATCAAGCTCACAATCCCATCTCCACCAACCCTCTTCGCAAACTCTGACGCCAAAAGCCAATTCCCCGCTTTTGACGCCGCGTAGTTCCGATTGGCATCTGAAGAAGGATTTGAAAGCTCTCCCATGTCAACACCACCTTGAGGCGCAATCGCATCAACTGCACCCGAGCTGGTCCATATGGTGCGGACGGTGTTTTTGGCAGCCGTCCTCGCGGCCAATTCCAGCTTTGGGAGGAGTAGTTGTGTCAGGAGGAACGGCCCAAGACAGTTAATTGCCATGTGCATCTCGTTTCCTTGTTTTGATCTCTGATCTGACGGTATACCTGATACGCCTGCGTTGTTCCACAAAACATCAAGCTTTTCCTCTTGAGCGGAAAACGTTTCCGCTGATGCCTTGATGGTACTCAAGTCTGCGAGGTCGAGGAGGAGAAATTTGACTTCGCCGGGTGTCGAGGTTGATATGGCTTTGATGCTTTCGATGGCTTCACTCGCTTTGGCCTCGGATCTCGCTGCCATATATACTTTCGCTCCCTTGCAATATAAAATCTTCACAAGTTCGTAACCGACACCTGCGTTACCACCAGTGACTAAGAAGACTTTTCCGGACTGGTTGGGGAGATTTGCCTCCGTGAGTGTAGGCTTGGGAGGATAGAGCTGAGTGTACATTTTATACATTGTGAAGGCTTGTCACACGAATGGGGGAAAATAGAATGTGAATTTCTTGGATCAAAAGAATAACGGAGAGAAAATAAGTAACTCCTTCCATATTTATAGGACTTCTAGCTTGACAACTGCTCAGATATGTCAGAACTCCAGTACCTCATAGCATTCGATCCTTGATAGGTCGAGAACTTGGTCTGGGCAGCACAATCCTCTGATTGGACTACTCGCATTATGACGGACTAATGAGGAATAGTCCACTTCTGAGACTGTCCACTCGGAGAATTCTGAAAATATGAGGCTCTATTATGACAGAGAAATCGCAATCTGAACGCCGAGAATTAGGAATAGGTCCACCTTATTCGGACCCTAGAGCGGACACTTGCACCGCATATCTAAGAGATTCAGGAATAGTAGTTATCGCATACGGCCGCAAATGCCGTCGGGGATATTGTCCCGCTTTCTTACCTCTGTATGCGCCTCAATTTCGACTCTGAAAGGTTTAATAAATACGTCGGTGGCTGGTCTTATATCAAATCACTCGATAATGCCGAGGGTATCGCGCCTCAGTTCCCATTGGATGGTTCGGAAAGTTCAAATTTTCAATGTAAAGTCGAACCGAAAATAGACAACTGGAAATTAGATGCGATGAATCCGGAATGCATTCCGATAACAAATCAGGCGATTGGATTAATCGTAATCATGAAATATTAATTCCCTGGAAATCAAACGCCCGCTTTGCGTATCGCCCACATATTCATATCCCATATCCAAGCTCATCATGATTCACCTCATTAACTTCGACTTCCAACCCGCTGTTAACAACCGCTAAACAATCGAGCCCCGGCCTCCAGACTTGCGATTGACGAAGGAGAGAGCGACAGCGCCGAGCGCGCACGCAAAGGTGAACCAGACAAACGCGGTATCGGCCTGAGCCATTCGGCATCGGTTCTCAGTGTCATTGATAATTGCATTAGCTTGCTTCTTTTCGTTGTCCCCTACACCGGGATAGTATTTGGTGAGACTTGGAACAAATATCGCGCCGTGATTCGCCAGGTATCCATATGTTGATGTATCCGTGCAGCTGCCAACCTTGAGTTTGATCGCAAATGCCTAGTAATAGATATTAGCATGTTATAATTCTGGGGAAATAGGCGGGAACTCACAAGTCCACCAGCCAAGAGGAAAAATGCTGCAAGCCCATCAAGCGCCAACGTAATTATACCGCCCAGCTTGTCGAAGAACACTGCGACAATGCCAATAAGTCCAATTATGAGCGCAGCTCCTCCACAGAATGCCCCATAATCAAAGAGGGAGGGCGCATGCCCTGGACCATATTGGTCAATCAGAACCACAGAGAGCGCGAGGACGATCGCCGCGAAGATGATCTTGATCGATGTTAAAATATAGTTCTAAGGTTCTAGGATAGAGAATGACCTACTTGAAGAGCTCGGACAGCAAGTGTGATAATCATTGTGGTAGATAATAGGTTTGTATGTGTAAATGGTATGTTAAGAATCTGCTATAGCTTGATGTTTTAAACGCTTGAAGTGTGAATGAAGATTACTTAAAGAGGCGGTACCGCCTCTGTTATATAAAACCCAAGGGCGGGGACCAGGGCAGTGAGTCAGGCAGGACAAGACTAGGGTTACATCTACGAGTACAAGTTCTGATAGGCGGTCCCATCCAAGGCAATAAGCTTCGATAGCATGGGCCGCTCAGATCTGCTCAATTTTTTAGGTTGATATCCTCAGTCCTGCGCACAATGCACAGCCTTGGGAAGGATTCAGCAAGTTTGCGGCGCAGGTTTCAAGACTTTCTTGTTTTTCCTGATCTTATCGACCACAGAGGGATTCATTTTATCATCAGCGACCAGCAATTGGACGTAGGCGCTTGCCTTTACATTTTCAGATGGTGTGGAAACTGCCTTCCATTCCCCTGAATGTGCAACAAGTATTCCAAGGCTACTAGTAGCCACGGGGCAGCCTATCGGGAAAATGAATCATTCTTAACGGATGCCTTGCAATATGCGGGGGAACAACACCAAACAAAGCAATTTCCGTGACGAGAGGGACGAGAATAGAAAGATCTCCGTTGATCAACGTTGAACCTTGCAACAGCCACAGAAATTTGAGTCTACTAGAAATTATTGACGTGAAAGTCGGTGGTGGCTCACCACAGCACTAGCCGATTAATGCTTATTCATTACTTTACTAGGACCCTAAACACCGCCTCATTTTGTGGGATGCCGCAGGTCTTACCCAATCGCATCCTGATATTGGCCTCAAAGCCTCGTAAAAACAAGTGAGCCTCGTTCATGTCAAGATGCTTGTCTAGCCTTTCTGATCGGAACATACAAACCTAACAGAACACGAAGCGCAGTGTAACTATACATATCCTCCTGCATCAAATATGCTTCCATGAGCAGCGCAAGCCACTCTGAGCTCTCTCAAGAAATTGAGGAGCTCGAACGACGTCTTCAAAATGCAAAGTCCCGATTGAAGGCTACCCGCAGTAGTCGGGATATTCCCACGCCATCGAACATTATACCAAGTGATGGTGAGATGAATTGCAACACAATTGAAAATATATCTTTGACATGGATCAGGCGCCCTCTCCACTTCATCGCATCATTTTCTCCTCCTTCTCGCAGACTCTGCGCTTCCTCTAGGATCATTTGCTTTTAGCAGTGGGCTCGAATCCTACCTCGCGCACACGCGCCCCTCTTCATCATTCCCCGCTTTCCTAAACCTATCCCTATCCTCCTATGCCTCAACGACTCTACCATTCGTTCTCGCGGCTCATCGAAATCCTACCGATCTGCTAGACCTCGATGATGCCCTGGATGCTGCGATTATGTGCACAGTTGGCCGACGCGCCTCGGTAGCACAAGGTCGAGCTCTTTTGTCTATATGGGATCGGTCGTTCAGCTCTGCGCTCCCGCCTGGGGCTTCTGCACCTGCGTTAGAGGTGTTGAAGGAGTTTACAATTCTCTTGCGCTCAACCTCCGCGAATACGGCTAGTGATCTCCATGCGGCATCGGCACACCTAGGACCGCTGTTTGGAGCAATCGCTTGTATATTGGGAATGAGTTTGCAGCAGACAGCATATGTTTTTATGCTGAGCCATGTGAAAGCTTTGCTGTCGGCGGCGGTACGAGCCAGCATGTTTGGACCATATCATGCTCAGAAGGTATTGGCAAGTATAGAGGTTCAGGAGGGGATCTGTGCTGTTCTTGACCGTGAGTGGAATACTAAAATCGAGAATGCGGGGCAAACTGTCCCCGTAATGGATCTTTGGGTTGGGAGGCATGAGATGCTATATTCGAGAATTTTCAATAGTTGAAAGAACGCGTAGGCTATCAATGCCAAAAAAAAAAAAAAAAAAAAAAAAAAAATACAAAAAGAAAAAAAAATACAAAAAGTACAAAAAAGTAAAAAAAGTACAAAAAGTACAAAAAGTACAAAAAGTACAAAAAGTACAAAAAAGTACAAAAAGTACAAAAAAGTACAAAA
>Ga0182030_10001135_pt1 | contig 53889 bp, 43 predicted proteins | sample 812S3MmetaG_FD_121299 | JGI IMG/M metagenome (GOLD analysis project Ga0182030, IMG submission 121299) | Permafrost microbial communities from Stordalen Mire, Sweden - 812S3M metaG (Illumina Assembly) | ecosystem: Environmental > Terrestrial > Soil > Wetlands > Permafrost | place: Sweden...
CCTAATTTTCTGGCCTATGGAGGTTACGGACACAATTATCCCTATCTCGGCTATTATGACGGCTATTCGGCACCTTATGGCCGGCAGAAGCTCACCGCCATCACCAAGCCCACGGAAACCGTTTTCAACAGCGACACCCTTGATCCGCTGCCCTCGGACGCGGGCACGGCCCACATTGAAACCTTCGGTTACTCCTACGCGCCTTCTTACACGTCATATATTGGCAACCACACCTACGTTCGACATGGCAACGGGGTCAACTATTCCTGGGCCGACGGACATGTCCGAATGACCTTTTGGACCGAAATGTCAGTTGGCAAGAATGCCAACGTGGACTGGTATTGGCAGGTGAATAAATAAAATAACGGCGTGTCCGCATCGGGCATCGCTTTTGCCGACGGACATTCTGAGATTCACAAATGGCGCGACGCGGCCACGCTGGGTCTCTCCATGCCGGCGCGCAATGTGTCGGCGCCCACCGATGTCTTCTGGCTGCAAGACCACGCCACGCGCCCCTGAACGGACGGTTCCACTTCGGAATCAATTTGAGGCCGGCGTCAGAATCAACGGATGCCGGCGCAGCGCCTCGTCGCGCACGAAGATGGCACCCACTTCCACGCGGACATTCTCGCCATCGGCCTTGATCCAGCAGCAATCGGGCGAGGCGGGACCGGTCTTGCTCGGATAATAGGCGCTGACTTTTTTCATCGGAACTTTCTCACCGTTCAAACGCGGCCAGCCGAAGGTGACATTGACCTTGGGGATATTGGCATGGGGAATTTTCTCCGTGCTGTAAACCTCGACGAACGCGGAGTGCCGCGCCCAAAAAGTAAAATCGTCGCCCTCGAACCGCAGACTGCCGACTTCGCGCACGGAACCGTCGGCGGATTTCACGCGGCAGTTGAACCAGGTGTTGGTCTGGCCGTCGGCAATCTCCGTCGCGCCTTTCTCGATGCAGTAAGTATAGGTTCCCCTGCTCCACGCGAACGGACGGCGGACGCTGCAAAACTCGCCTTCGTAGCCGGCGCTCTCGACGAGGCAGTCGCCGCCGGCGGTGCGCACGTTCTCCAGCCCGACGGGCGTCTTCTTGTCCGCCGACCAGCGGGAGAAAATCGCGCCGTGACCGGGAAAGATGCGGTCGTGATTGGTGGCGTTCCGCCAGCCGTTGATGTTGGATTGGAGGCCGCCGTAAAAAGTCTTGTGATTGATGTCGGCAATGCCGCAGGGCGAGACGTAAAGGTTGTAATTCGTCGGAATGTCGCGGTCAATCGTCACGTTGATTTCGAGCGAGGTGAAATGTTCGACGGGCTTCTGAAAATCCCACCAGACATTCGCGACGTGCCACGGCTGATGCGGCAAAGTCACGCCGGCAGCCTTGGCCAGTTCCTCCGGCGTCGGCTGGACGCACGTTTCATCGGTGATGGGCGCTTTCTCTTCGCCGCGAATCCAGCGGCCCACCTGCTGCAAAGTCTTCACGTCAATCTCGCGCAGTTTGCCGGCGTAATCCGGGCCGACGTCGAGCGAGAAAATATTCCCAAATTTCACCGCGCCGAGATAGTCGTTGTAAATTATCTCCGCCGGCAGACAAAGAGCGTCGTGCTGGGGCAGCGAATAAAACCACATCGCGCCGCCCGAATGCTTGGGCAGGATCGGATAAGTGAACTCCGCGAGGCGATAACTGCTCACGGCAGCATGATCCATGTGTTTGCCGGCGGCGCTGTGATCCGCCAGCGAACCGGGATGGCCTTCCTCGCCCAGCCGGATGTCCGCACCTACCTGTTCGCCGTTGTTGAAACCGACAAAACAATCCGGCTGCAGTGACTTCACCAAAGCCGCCGTGTCCGCATGACTCAAGCCGCCGTCGCCGATGGCGTAATCAAACCAGATGTATTCCACCGGCCCATATTGCGTGAGCAGTTCCTTGAGCTGCGCCTTTTTCATCTCGGGATTATAACCGCCGTTGTTCCGGCGCTGGCGTCCGTCAGGATAATCCGGCCAGCGCCACTCGCCCTCGGAAAAATAAAGCGCGAGCTTGATGCCATACTTGTCACAGGATTTCCGCAACTCGGCGAGCACGTCGCGACCCAGCGCGGCTTTCGTCACCTTGCGATCGGTCGTCTTCGTGTCCCACAGGCAAAAGCCGTCGTGATGTTTCGTGAGAAAAAGAATATAGCCCATGCCGGCGTCCTTCGCGGTCTTCGCCCACTGGTCGGTGTCGCAATCTTTCGCGGCAAAGAGATCAATGTTGGTGACGCCCGGCGTCCATTCCTTGCCGGAGAACGTGCTGAACGACCAGCAGACGAACATTCCAAAATGCAGATTCTGCAACGCCGCCACGCGCGCCTCCGACACGCCGGCGACCGGCGCGGCGTTGGTCTGGGCGAGCGCCGGAACAATTGTTGGCATGGCCAGCAACAAGGCCAGCGTGGTGCCGGCGGCCAGACGACTTTGAAGCCTTTGCAAAAAATGGATACGCATGATGTGATTTTAACCGGTTTGGCTAAAAGCAGCTTGAAAGGAACTTGCGCGCCGGACAATACCCAATACGGGGGAGATGAAATATATCAGCGGCCATTGCGCAATCGGAACCAGCCACGCCGCCAGCGCCAGACGGTGTTGGCCTGCCCTGATTCAGCGCTTGAAAGTTTAAGCTTGAAACTTGAAACTCCCGTCATGTCATTGCCCGCTGATTTGCACATGCACACGCCGCTCTGCCGTCATGCAACCGGTGAACCGGTTGACTATGCCCGCCGCGCCGTGGAACTGGGACTCACCGAAATCGGCTTCTCCGACCACTCGCCGATGCGCCGCGATGATTTTGACGACTGGCGAATGCGCGCCGATCAACTGGATGAATACGTCGCCAAAGTCCGGCGCGCGCAGGCGGCTTTTCCCCAGCTCACCGTCCGGCTCGGTCTCGAAGTGGATTATCTGCCCGGCCACGAAAGTTGGATTCGCGAGTTGGCCGGCCGGCATCCGTGGGATTATTTCATTGGTTCCGTCCATTATGTTTCAGAATCCTGGGACATTGACAATCCGGCCAAGCTGTCCGAATGGAAGAAACGCGATGCCTACGAAGTCTGGAGCGCGTATTTCGAGCGACTCACGCAGGCGGCGCAATCAAAATTATTCAACATCATCGGCCACGCGGATTTGCCGAAGAAATTCGGCATCCGGCCGTGGCAGGATTGCTCGCCGCTTTATGGACAATTTCTCGACGCCGCGGCCCAGGCCGGTTGCGCCATTGAACTCAACACCGCCGGTCTGCGGAAAGATTGCCGGGAAATTTACCCCGCCTACAAACTCCTGAAACTCGCCTGGCGCAAAGCGGTTCCCATCACGTTTGGCTCGGACGCGCACGCGCCGGAAGAGGTCGGGATGAATTTTGCGGAAGCCATCGCGCTCGCGCGCAGTGTTGGTTACACCGAGACTTGTCGCTTCACCCGCCGGCAGCATGAATTCGTTCCCTTCTGATATGCCCGCCGCGCGCCCGGATAGAAAACTTTTCGCGCTCCTCTGTGTCGTGCTCGCGCTGGGCACGGCCGCGCTTTACTGGCCCATCACCGGGCATCCGTTCATCCTTTACGATGACGAACAATATATTACCGCCAATCCGCACGTCACCACCGGCTTGAGCTGGGCGAACTTCCTCTGGGCTTTTCAAAACGGCGAGGCCGCCAACTGGCATCCCCTCACCTGGTTGTCGCATCAACTCGATTGCCAGTTGTTCGCCCAAAACGCCGGCTGGCATCACCTTGTCAATTTGCTCTTTCACGTCGCGAACTCGTTGCTCGTCTTAGTCTTTTTGCGGAACGTCACCGGCGCGTTGTGGGGCAGCGCCATCGTCGCGGCCTTGTTCGCATGGCATCCGTTGCACGTCGAATCCGTGGCGTGGGCGTCCGAGCGCAAGGATGTGTTAAGCACGTTCTTCTGGCTGCTCACGCTCATGGCTTATGCGCGTTACGCGGAATTGTCCAAAGTCCAAAGTCCAAAGTCCAAAGTCTATTACGCGCTCGCGTTGTTGCTGTTCGCCGGCGGGCTGATGAGCAAACCCATGGTGGTCACGCTGCCCTGTGTTTTGTTGCTGCTGGATTTCTGGCCGTTGGAGCGGATTGCAGGTTGCAAGTTGCAAGTTGCAGGTTCAAACAAACCAACTTGCAACCTTCAACCTTCAACCTTCAACTTGCTGCTCGAAAAGCTCCCCTTCTTTCTCCTCGCCGCCGCCGGCAGTGCGGTGACTTATCTCGTCCAGACCGGCGGCGGCGCGGTCTGGGCCACCCCGTGGTCGGAACGTCTCGCCAACGCCGTGATCGCTTACGCGCGCTATGTGGGCAAGTTGTTTTTCCCCGGCGACCTGGCCATTGTCTATTCGCATCCGCACCATTGGCCGGTGTTCACGGCGCTGGGCGCGGCGGGGCTGCTGCTGGTCTGGACATGGCTGGCCCTGCGCGGCTGGCGGCAACACCCCTGGCTCGCGGTCGGCTGGCTATGGTTTCTGGGCACATTGGTGCCGACGATTGGCATTGTGCAAGTTGGCGCGCAATCCATGGCGGACCGCTATACTTATATCCCCAGCATCGGCTTCTTTATCGCCGTGGTCTGGGGCCTGGCAGAATCTCCCCGGTTGCAGGAAAAGAGATTTCTTCCCCTGATCACCCTCGGCGTGCTCGCGGGCTGCGTGATGCTGACCACGTTCCAAATTCAATACTGGCAGGACAATATCCGCCTGTTCCGTCGCGCGCTGGAAGTGTCACCGGACAATTACATCGCGGCCAACTGCCTGGGCAAGGCGTATGAAAAGACCGGCGACGCGGCCCATGCCCTGGTCTGCTATCAATTGGCCGTCGCGACCGAGCCGCGTTTCCCGCAGAGCCAGTTCAACTACGCCATCGCTTTGATGGGTGCCGGACAACCGCAGGCCGCCTTCAAACATCTGGAAGTCGCCGCCGCGCTCGAACCGCGCAATCCCGACATCCAGTTTGACTTGGGCATTTATTTCTCGCAGCACGACAACTGGACTAATGCCGCCGCCTGCTTCCGCCGGGCGCTGGCCGTGCGGCCCGGATTCCCGCCCGCGCAGATGCAGTTGAACCGCCTCCTCGCCGCGCATCCAGACGTGAAGTGACCGGACCGGTGTCCGCATTTACCAGCGCGCCCTCTGGCATTTGTTTTACGACCTGGCCCGGCGTATGGTGGAACAGATTGAAGCACGTCAGCCTTTCCCAAGCGCGGTGGCATCAGTTGCTTCTCGAATAGTCGTAATGAAAGTAGTCGAAATCTATGTGGCCATGTCCACCAAGGTCATTGTAAGTGAACAGCCCCATTCGCGTGCCCCGGTAGTTGTGCCAGCCGAAAGCAAATCGCGTGGCGATGGACTTGAAGGTTTTCCCATCAAGGCTGTAGGCGAAAGTGCCGCCGCCTTGGTCGTCAATTTTCGCACGCACCCACGCGAGATTGGTGGCCGGCAGTTCCGGCCCTTCGGTGATCAATCCGTTCTCGCTGAAAAATATGTTCCGCCGACCGTCCTTCTGGGTGACGCCAATCTGCGCATAGTTCTTCCAATAGAAAACCAATCCGCCAATCTGACCGTCCGCCATACCGGACGCGTCCAACTTGACCTCCACTATGCCACCACCGGTTCCCATGAGGCGCTGCGTCAGCGTGTTTCCCGCCTTGAAAAAATCTCCGGGTCGGAGCGGCTGGAAAGCGTGCAGGCGCAGCCAGCCGGGACGTTCGGTCAGCGACCACTTATCCGCGCGCGGCTGGTAGTTCCATTCCCATTGCGGCATAAGTGTCGGCGTGGAAAACTCATCATCGCTCTGCGGAACTTGAATTGGAAAACCGTTGACCGGTTTTTTCGCGCTCCACAAAATGGTTCCCGCGCCATTCCGGTCAATCAAACCCGGCACCGGCCAGCCGTTGGTCCAGGTCACCGGCAGCAAATGTGATGGACGTCCGTCATAAGTTCCATTCTCGCCGCGACCCTGTTGCGTGATGAACCACCAATCACCCGCTTCGGTTTGCACCAAACCGCCCTGGTTGGGCTGACGGTCGTAACGACCCGGATAATCTTCCAGAATTATTTTCTTTTCGTAAGGTCCGAAGAGGTTGGTGGAACGCATCATCACGCCGACGCGCGGTCCGTGCGGCACGACTTGATTGTGAAACACAAAATAAGTGCCGTTGAGCTTGTATATCTTATTGCCTTCGCTCGACTGGTAGTTATCAATGATTTTTTCGCTCGCGGGATCAACCGACTTTCCATCAACGCTCATATTATAAATATGCGTCCACCACTGCTTGCCTGGCGTGCTCAACAACAGGTATGCCTGGCCATCGTCGTCCCAAAATGGACACGGATCGTCAAAGCCCGGCTTGTCCCAAATGCGCGTCACCGGCGACCACGGGCCGGCGGCATTGGTCGCCGTTGTCATAAAAACACCTTCGTCCATCGTCGTGAAAAACACCCAGAACTTGCCGGCGTGAAAGCGGATCGCGCCCGCGTAGATGCCGCGATTGTAGCGATTCATCCGATCCCAATTTAGCTCCGGTCCAAGTTGCGTGAGGTCGGCGACGCAATGGCTGAGATATTGCCAGTTCACCAAATCCTTGGAGTGCAGCACCGCCATGCCAGGTGAATATTGAAAGGTCGAGGTGATGAAATAATAATCGCCGCCGACACGGATTACATCCGGATCAGAAAAATCGCCCGGCAGAATCGGGTTCTTGAAAGTGCCGTCGCCTTGGTCGCCCCACGCGCCGCGATTGCCGACATCGGCATGCGCCCAGAAGGAGGCGGCCAAAACAAAGGTTAGAACCCACCGCGATAGTTTATTAGTCCACATGGCAGTTTGAACTATCACGGCATTTGCAGCCGGTAGAAACTCTGCGGCGAATTAGTGCCGAAAGCATTGGTGAAAATAAAATTTCCATTCGCGTCAAATTGATTCGTCGCAACGCGCGCCCATCGGTTAAGCGGCAAAGTGAGGTTGGTTGACGCCAGCAAATAATAAGTCTCATTCGAGGTGCCACCGGAGCCGCTCAAGACGATGCCGCTGGCGTTTGCGCTGATGCCGCCGAATTGCGGCAGTGAGACGACAAGGTTGACCAATCCCTGATTTGAAGTGTCAATCGTGTAAGTGTAAGTTGCCGGCGTGGTGCCAATGACCAGAGTGCCGACGCTCAACCCGCCGCCGTAAGTGAACAGCGTGTAAGTGCCGGGACCGAAGCCGCCGCCATTGCTGAGGTTGAGGGTGCCGCCGAGCGTCAGGTCGCCTGTCACCACGACCTTGTCGCTGTTCGTGCCGAGTTGAAATTGAAGGATGCTGGCGTTGTTCAAGCCCAAATCATTGGTGATGGTCAAGGTGCCGGAACCGTTGCTGCCGGGTGCAAGCGTGGCTCCCGCCGCCAAGGAAACCTGCCCGCCAATTATTCCATTGCCGCCGAGCGTGCCGCCCGGATTTATGCTGACAGAACCAAAACCGGTGCCGCTGCCGCCGGCGTTGTTGACGTAAAGCGTGCCGGCGTTGACGGTGGTGCCGCCGCTGAAAGTATTGGTGCCGGTGAGCGCAAGCGAGCCGGGGCCGTTGAAAATCAAAATGGTTCCGACGCCGTTGCCGTCGTAAATCGTGCCGTTGAAAATGCTATTGGTGTTGATGCCGCCAACCACATAAATCGTAGGGCTGTTTTGGTTCGTCGTTCCATTACTGGCTGCACCTAGACCAGCCGCCGAGCCGCCGAACACCGCGCCGAGGTAAATGGTGGAACCACCGTATTTGTTGAAAAGGCCGCCAGCTGGTCCGAGATTCCAAACTGCGTTGGAGCTGCCAAAGGTGACGGTGTTCAATTCACGCAGCCAGTTGCCGGTGGTGAAATAAAGCGTGCCGCTGAATCCGCTCCAGTCGCCGCTAGGTGAAAAAACTCCCGGATTGTTCAGCGTGACGTTCAAGAGGCCGGAGCCTTGCAGGTTGAATCCGGCGTAAGGCTGGTTGGCCGCCTCCAAGGTGTTGGTTCCGGCGCAGGAGATGGTCGTCCCCGTGCCGACGCCGTTGAGATACAAGGTTCCGCCGTTCAGGGCGATGGCACCGGTTCCGCCGGCAAAATAATTGGCTGCAAACTGCAACGTGCCGCCGTTCACGAAAGTCCCGCCGCTGAAACTGTTGCTCGAATTAAGCGTCAACATACCCGGACCATTTTTGGTCAGGCTCGCGAAGCCCGCCAGCACGCCGCCGCCGATGGTGTAACTGAGCAAATTATTGGTGACCACCACTGTCGCCGGCTGCAATGTGCCGACGAGGTTGACGTTGCCGTTGGTGGAGGTGTCATCAAAGCGCACCAGATCGAGATTGTAAAATTGGTCGGCGGAAACACTGTTCAGCCAGTTGGTCGTGACCAGGTCCCAGTTATTGCCGTTTGTGCCCTGCCATACTAACGAACTGGAATTACCGGTGACGGTAAGTCGGACATAGGATGGGTTGCTGCCGGCGGCGGCACGGAACAGGTTGAAAGTCTGGCGGGTGTTGGCGGGCAAATTTTGGGTGACCCCGCTCCACGCAGTCGAAGTTGTTGCGCCGTCAATCAAGTCGTAAGTCCCCGCGCCGTAAGTGCCGTTGATGGGATAGAAAATGTAGTTGTTCACGCCACTCATCGCCAGCGAACCGCCTTGCATCACGATTTTGTCGTTCGCACCACTGGGCGAGCTGGACAAGTCAAAAAACAAATTGGGCGCCGCGAGGGTCAGGCCGTTGCTGATGGTAAGCGTGCCGGCCTGGCCGTTCAAGACGCCGGGCAAAACATTTCCGCCTGCCTGAATGGTCACGCCGCCGCCGAGAAAGCCGGTGCCCCGAAGGTTCGCGCCGCTCGCCACCGTCACCGGGCTGTTGCTGAAACTGCCGGTGACAAGGAGCGTGCCATTGCTCACCGTGGTGGTGCCGGTGAGCGCGCTTGTGCCGCTCAAGGTGAGCGTGCCGGTGCCGACCTTCACCAAACTGGTCGGGACGGTGGCACCGCCATTGTTAAAGGCACCGCCAAACGTGGTGCTCGTGTTCAAGGCACCAACCACATAGGTGGTCGGAGAGGCACCGCCGCCGGACAGCGACGAGCCGGCCACGCCGGTCAAGGCTCCAAAGGTGGTCGTCTGGTTGCCGTTTTTCGTGTAGATGCCTCCGGTGGGGCCGAAATTCCAGGTTGAATTGGCACCGCCAAAAGTGGTGGCGCCGGACGCGGTGGAGGTGCGCATGGCACAGTTGACATTGACCGTTCCCGTGAAACCGCTCTGTGAGCCTCCGGGCGTGAAGACGCCGCCGCCGCCGGAATTGATATTCACCGTCCCGCCTCCGAGGAGATTAAGGGTGGCGTAAATGGCGCTGCCATTAGTGAAGTTCAACGTGCTGGTGGCGAGGTTGCTGACGGTGTTGCCAAACCCGGATCCGCCGCTCTGGTTGATCGTGCCGCCGTTGAGCGTGACCAGCCCGGTTCCCAGGCTGGAGAAATTGTTGAGCTGCACTGTGGCGTTGTTGATGCTCGTGCCGCCGGTATAGGTGTTAACATTGTTCAGCGCGACGGTATTGGTGCCGGTTACCTTCATGGCACCCGGGCCGGCAATCCAGCCGGCACCGCTGAAGGTGTAATTTTGATTCGCATTGATGACCACGCTGCCGGGCGCGACCGTGCTGTTGATGTTGATGGCGGGGCTGGCGGAGCCGGTGTCGTCAAACGTCACGTTATCGCTGGAATTAAACGGGACGAGATCATTGCCGTTGAACCAGTCTGCTGTGTTCGTCGTGTCCCAGATGTTGTTCACGCTATCACCGCGCCAGACGAGATTTTTGGGGATGTAAGTTATCGAGACGAGCAAGCCCATCGTGTTGGTCATCGCGCTGCCGTCGGGATTGCTCACGGCAAAATCAAAACTGGCCAGTCCGGTGAAATTTGTTTTTGGAACGCAGTGCGCGAAGTGCGCGTTCGTCAGTGTCACGGTGCAATTGGTCAGATTCGCAAACATGTAAGTCGCCCCGTTGGTGAAACCGAGCGTGTAAGGCCAGAGGTCAATGTCGGTGGCGTTGGTCTGCACAAAGGCATGCGGCGCGGCCAGCCAGTTCAAATAATGTTCGAGCAAAGTATAACCATCGGCGGCGACGGTATTGTTGTCGGCGACGTTCGGATTCGAACCGGTCGCAGTTTCCCAAATGTCGGGCATTCCATCCTGGTCGGAATCCGTCAGCGCCGTGCCGCCATCAATCGTGCCATAACCGCCATTGGCCAAACCCGTGGCACCGGGACTCGTGATGATTGCGCCGGAAGTGCCGAGCGACATCACCTGGCTGACGACCTGGGCATCCAATGGATCGCGCGGCAAAGCACCCGCTCTGGAAACGTCCACGCGATAAGCTGCCACCGTCGAATAAGTCGGAATGGTCGGCGTGACCGGCGACCACGGCGCAGAAAGAATGTTGCCGGTGCGGCCGTTATTATCGGGACTCGGCGTCGTCGTGCTACCGCCGAGCGAACCGTTTCGGTCACTGTCGAGAATGTTGCCCGTGAAATATAAATTCTGCGCGTAGCCGTTGATCTGAAAAAAATCGTCCTGCGGTGCGGTCGAGGATGGACCGGTGATGAAGTAATTATTGATGATGTCGTGGTTGTGCGCCGCGCCGGTGTCGCCGGTGGTGTAGGCCGCCGCATAGTCATAAACGACATTGTTAATATAAACCGTGTCCGCCTTGCACAGCGGCTGGCGGTTGTGCGCGTTGGCCCAGATATTGCCATACCAAGTGGCGTTGTAACCTTCGACGTGCGCGCCAAACTGCTGGTTGATGGGGTCGGCGATGATGGAATTTTGCACCGTAAAGGTAATCGTGTGGACAGCATCAATGCTGTCCCACTGACCGAACTCCACGGAAATATGGTCGAAAATCATGTTGCTGGCCGCCGAAGTCGCGCCAATGTTGATCGCACTGGAACCAGTGCTGCTGCCACCCTGACGAAAACGGAAAAAGCGGCAGATGATGTTATTATCGTTGTAAAAGGAAACTTCGTTGTTCATCACGCCGATGCCGCCGCCCGGCGCAGTCTGGCCGGCGATGGTGATGCCGCTCGCGCAAGAAACCGCGCTGTTCAAAACAATGTATCCACCCACGTCAAAAACAATCGTGCGACCGCTCTGGCTCACCGCGTCGCGGAAAGAACCCGCGCCGCTATCGGCGAGCGTGGTGACGTGATACACCGTGCCGCCGCGTCCGCCGGTGGCGTATTGGCCGTAGCCTTGCGCTCCGGGAAAAGCCAGTTGTTGGCTCAAGCCGGTCGTCAGCCCGATCAGACCGAAAAGCAGTCCGGACAGATATTTCTTGCCAATCGCGATGGCAGCCGTTTCTCGCATAATCGAAGCTTTATTCGTTGGTTGTGGTGATATGTCGTTCGGGGCATGCAATTCTAGCTCACACGCTCACACTTTGGTAGCCGACAATTCCGGGACAAGGCCATCCTAGCTGTTCCAACCCGCTTGTTCAATTATTCGTATTGCTAAGTATGCCGGAAACCGCCGTCACCGAGGCGAGCGGATTGCCGGTCCGCGCGGTGCAAACCACGGACGATGGAAGTTTGTGGGTTGGCTATGCCGGCGCGGGTTTAGGTCGGCTCAAGAATGGGAAATATTCCCAGATAACGACGGCGGAAGGTTTGATTCTGGCGCAACGCACAGCCGCGCTCCGGGATTTTCAAATCCGGACACTGACCGGTTGGAAGCACGCTCGACATGACGCGGCGTTTTTGAAACACTCCGCCGACGTGAAACAAGCAATTGTCACCTTGGACATGGAAGGCGTCCTGACGCCCGAAATCTGGATCGCCGTCGCCGAAAAGACTGCGCTGCCCGAACTCCGGCGCACGACGCGCGACGAACCGGATTATGACAAGCTCATGAACTACCGGATCAACATCCTGGACCGCGAGGGCATCAAGCTATCGCACATTCAGGAAGTCATCGGCACGTTGGATCCGTTGCCCGGCGGCAAGGAGTTTCTCGACGAGCTGCGCTCGTTCGTGCAGGTCATCGTCTTGTCGGACACGTTCGAGCAGTTCGCCCAGCCGCTGCTGAAGAAGTTGAACTGGCCGACCTTGTTTTGCCACCGGCTCATCGTGGCGGACGACCGCATCGCCGGCTACCAGTTGCGCCAGCCGAACCAGAAGCAGAAATCCGTGGCGGCGCTCAAGTCGCTCAACTACCACGTCATCGCCGCCGGCGATTCCTACAACGACACCGCGATGCTCGGCGAGGCGAATGTGGGGTTCCTGATCCACGCGCCGGAAAATGTGAAGAAGGAATTTCCGCAGTTCAAGGCCGTGGAGTCGCACGCGGACCTGCTCGCTTTGATCAAAGGAGCGCTGTAAATGCCCACGCGCAAAGGCTCCATCCGATTGTTCCGCATCGCGGGTGTGACGGTCTATGTCCATTGGGCGTGGTTCCTGGCGTTTATTTATTTCACCAGCCGGCCGCATTTGTATGACAGCTACGGCTGGAATGCTTTGGAAGTGCTGGCGTTGTTCGCCATCGTGCTGACGCATGAATTCGGGCATCAACTGGCGTGCCGGTCGGTTGGCGGCCAGACGCAGGACATCGTTTTGTGGCCGCTCGGCGGCGTGGCTTACGTCAATCCGCCGCAGCGGCCGGGCGCCCAACTGTGGAGCATTGCCGCCGGCCCGCTGGTGAACGTGGCTCTGGCCCCGGTGTTCGTGGGCCTCGTGATTCATGGCCGCACCGCTGGCTGGGAAACGCAGTTCCCGAATGGATTCATGCTGCTGACCAACGTGCGCGACATCAACTTCGTGCTTCTGATTTTCAACATGATGCCGGTGTATCCGCTCGACGGCGGACAAATTTTACGTTCGTTGCTGTGGTTCATCTTCGGCCGCGCAAACAGCCTGCTGGCGGCGAGCATCATCGGCTTCATCGGCGTGGGGGGCTTGATTCTGCTGGCGATTTTTGCGGGTTCCTATTGGATGGGCATCATGGCGGTGTTTATTTTGTTGAGCTGCTGGGGCGGCCTCAAGCAGGCGCAGGTGCTGGCGCGTGTCGCGAAAATTCCGCGCCGGCCCGGCTTCGCGTGCCCCAATTGCAAATCGGGTCCGCCGCTCGGCAACCTTTGGCGGTGCGGAAAGTGCGGGAACGCGTTCGACACCTTTGCCACGCTGGGCCACTGCCCGCAATGCGGCACGCAGTTCAACACCACGATGTGCCTGGACTGTGGCACGTCGCGCCCCATCGCGGAATGGCAGACCGACCGCACGCTCGCCAACTGAAGCAACCCGGTGCTGAAGTGCCGGAACGCCGCCGCGATGACACACGCCAGCTAATACTTTCCATTTGACAAACTGAAGATGTGGGATAAATAAACCTTGTTGCAGGACGAGTTGAAAGACTTGTTCTTGACGCCAGGAGGAATGTTGAACACCCAATCGCCGACGCGAGATCTGCGGCTTGATGCCATCCGTGGAATGTTTCTGGTCATCATGGCCGGCGTCCATGTGCCGTCGCCACTCTCCCATTATTTGCAGGAGCCGTTTGGTTTTACCAGTGCGGCGGAGGGATTTATTTTTTTGAGCGGCTGCCTGGCGGGCATGGTTTATGGAAAAACCTATTTCAAAAACGGCTGGACAGAAATGTCGCGCCGCGTTTGGAACCGCGCCAAGCTCGTTTACATCGTGCATCTCGCGGTGCTGCTGCCGGTGGCGTTGACCGCGTGGCTTTACGCGCGGCAGGTGGCGCCGCTCGCCAAGCATTTCCATGACTTTCTCCAGCATCCGCTCGGCAGCCTGCTGCTGACGCCGCTGCTGCTGCATCAGCCGCCGCTGTTCGACATTCTGCCGTTGTATGTCGTGCTGCTGCTGGCGACGCCGTTTGCCTTCGCCACGGCGCGGCGGCATGGCTGGGGCATCGTGCTGTCGCTGTCATTTCTCGGCTGGTTCCTGGCGCAATTTCCCGTGGCCCATCTCCCGGCGCATGGGTTGCTGCCGATTCGCGGCGGGGCGTTCAACCTGCTGGCGTGGCAGTTTCTGTGGTTCGCCGGCGTGGCGCTCGGAGAAACTTCGCGACGCCGGGAAATCATTTCGCAGAAGTTCCGCACGTTCTTTGTCACGCTGGCCAGCGCGCTGGTGCTGACCGGATTGTGCGCGCGACACAATCTTCTGCCCGGCGCCGGCATCAACCCCGGCCTGTTTCTGTGGATGGACAAATGGACACTCGGCCCACTGCGGCTGCTGAATTTCGCCGCGTGGGTGGTTTTGCTGCGGGAGTGGAATCCGCGTCCGCCCGCGTGGCTGATGGAGCAGACCGCGTTGTGGGGTCGGCACTCGCTGGCGGTGTTCGCGCTGCATCTGCCGCTGGTCATTTGCGCGACGGCGGTGATCCAGATGTTTCCGCTGAGCGGCTTGGAGAAAACTTTTCTCGGCCTGTCGGTGATCGCCGGAATCTCCCTCTGGGTGGCGTGGCTGGAACACAATTCGCGGCAGCGAAAACAAATCACCGTGCTCGCCAGCGAACCGCAGCTTTGGTTCCAGCGCCTGAAAGATCGGGAAATCATCCGCACCACGCCAATCAAGCCGACGGCGGGCTAATCCTCCGCCTTGAACGCCCGCGAAATCAAATCGCGCACGGCCAGTTTCGGATTTTTCCCCTCGTAAAGCATCGCGTGGACTTCGTCAATAATCGGCGTGGGCACATTTTTCTGCCGCGCGAGCCGGTGCGCCGAACGCGCGGTCGGATAACCTTCCGCCAGCTTCGGGTGCGACGCCTGAATTTGTTCGAGGCTCTCGCCGCGACCGAGCCGCTCGCCCAAATCGCGGTTGCGGCTCTGCTTCGAGAAACACGTCAGCATCAGATCGCCGAGGCCGCTCAAGCCGTTGAACGTCTCCGGCTGCGCTCCGCACGCGACGCCCAGCCGGCGAATTTCGGACAGGGCGCGGGAGACGAGGCCCGCCTTCGTATTGTCGCCGTAACCGAGACCGTCGCCCACGCCCGCGCCGACGGCGATGACATTCTTCAGCGCGCCGCCGTATTCCACGCCCAGCACATCGTTGCTGCGGTAAATGCGAAATTCCGGCCGGTGAAAAAGTCCCTGCACCGTCTTCGCCGTGCCTTCGCTCTCGCACGCGCAGACGACGGTCGTCGGAATTCCCAGCGCCACCTCGCGCGCGAAGCTCGGACCCGACAATGCCGCCACGCGGTCCGCCGGCGCCTGCTCGCGGAGAATACGGCTCATAGTTTCGCCCGTCTCGAACTCGATGCCTTTCGTGACGCTGACGAAAATTCCCGGATGCCCTTTTAGTTTCAGCGCCACGTCGCGGAAAAACTGCGATGGAATCGCCATCACCAAAACCTCGCGTCCGCCGACGGCCTTCGCGAAATCAGGTTCCGTCTTCCAATCCGTCGGCAGCGCCACGCCGGGCAGGAGTTTCTCGCTGCGACCGGATTGCAATTCCGCGAGCAGCGCGGTGTTAATGTCCCACAGCGTCACGGAATTGCCGTTCTCCTGAAGGACTTTCGCCAGCGATGCGCCCCAAGCGCCCGCACCTAAAACGCAGATTCTCATTTCGATTCTTTCTTTTTGCCGAAGCGGTTTTCCGTGCCCGCCAGCAGCCGTTGGATGTTGGATTTGTGTTTGTAAATCGCCAGCGCGCCGAGCGCCATCGTGACGATGCCGAGAAATAAACTGTGCGGTGTCATCACCCAAACGGTGACCGGCAGGGCTATCGCCGCGGAAATGGAACCGACCGAGACATATTTTGTCAGGAGAATCGCCACAATGAAAACAACCAGCGCCACCAGCACCGCCCATGGCGCGAGCGCCAGATAAACGCCCGCCGTCGTCGCGATGCCCTTGCCGCCTTTGAATTTCAGCCAGCAGGTGTAATTGTGGCCGAGCACGGCAAAAACGCCCGCGATAATCATCGCTTGTTCCCATTGGGAGCCTTGAAGTCCAAGGTTAAAGGCACCTGGTCTCAAACTTCGCAATGCGTCTAAACAATTTACAATTATACCCGGCAACGCAAGGACCGCAGCAAAGCCCTTCATGGCATCGGCAATCAGAACTAAGATTCCCGCCGGCTTTCCCAGCACGCGCATGGCGTTCGTCGCGCCGATGTTTCCGCTGCCCACGCTGCGGATATCAATTTCCTTGGCCTTGGCCACGAGGAAGCCGGTCGGGATCGAGCCGAGCAGATACGCGGCCAGCGCGGTCAGGATGTAACTTAGAATTGGCACTCGGCAAGTGTAGGAGACGACGTGAGGAGTCTCAAATTTCTTTTTTTGATTTTAGAGACTCGTTACCTCGTCTCCTACAATTTTCATTTTCTGCCGCCTCGATCAATGGCAAACTCCGCCCATGGCAAAAATCAAAGTCGCCGTTCTCGGCACCGGTTCGCTCGGCCAGCATCACGCCCGCATTTATTCCGAACTCCACGCGGCCGGTGCCGTGGAACTCACGGGCATTTACGACGCGCACCCGGAGACGGCCCGCAAGATCGCGGAGAAACACCAGCTCCGCGTGTTCGCCTCCATCGCCGAAGCCGCCGCCGCCAGCGACGCGCTGAACATCGTCACGCCCACCACGACGCACTTTGACATCGCCAAGCAACTGCTCGCCGCCGGCAAACACGTCCTCGTCGAAAAACCGATGACCGACAACTCCGAACAGGCCGCCGAACTGTGCGAACTGGCATTGAAGAAAAACCTCGTCCTCCAAGTCGGCCACGTCGAGCGGTTCAATCCCGTCTTCACTTTTCTCCAAACCGTCGCCACCGAGCCGAAGTTTATCGAGTGCCACCGGCTCTCGCCCTTCCCGGCCCGCTCCACCGACATCGGCGTCGTGCTCGATTTGATGATCCACGACCTCGACATCGTGCTCGCGTTCGTGAAATCGCCGGTGACGAGCGTGGACGCTGTGGGCATCCCCGTGTTGAGCAAGAGCGAGGACATCGCCAACGTGCGCCTGCGCTTTGCCAACGGCTGCGTGGCCAACCTCACCGCCAGCCGCGTCAGCCCGGAACGGATGCGCAAGATCCGCGTCTTCAGCGGGCCGACCAATCCCTGCTACATCTCGCTCGACTACCGCGTGCAGGAGGGATTCATCTATCGCGTCGCCCGCGATGGCGAGGAGGAAAGTTCGCTGTTCAAGAAAATCATGGCCGCCAAACTCGGCATCGGCAAAGACTCCGTCATCGTCAGCCAGTTTGCCGGCAAAAAGATCGTGCGCGAGCCGGTGCCGATTGCGAAGGACGCACCGCTCAAGCTGGAACTGCAAAGCTTCGTCAACTGCGTCCGCGAAAAACAGACGCCCGTCGTCAGCGGCGAATCCGCCAAACGCGCGCTGGATCTGGCGTTTGAAATCACCCGGCAGATTCAGCAGCTAAAATAATAAAAATGTCAGCTAGGGCAAAATCAACACCAGCCCCGCAGTTGCGAATCGAAGAAGTTGATTTGAACTCGCCGTTGCTGGATGAAGTCATCAAGTTGCACGCTGCTGGCAAAGCTCGACTTGGCCCTTTTCCACAAGGCGCATTTGAGGATCATGCAAGACAGAAAAAGATTTTTGCTGCCGTCACTTCTGAAAACGAAGTTGCTGGCTATCTTCTTTACCGAGTCGCAAAAAGTGCCAGAAAAAATCGAGCTTCAATTGTTCATCTGACCACCAGCACCAGCTTTCGTGGCCAAGGCGTTGCCCGCCTGCTTGTGGATTGTTTGAAAGCAAAGACTCATCATTTGCTTGGGATCAGCCTGCGCTGCCACCGTGACTACAACATCAACGATATGTGGCAGGGGTTTGGTTTTACAGTGCGGCACTCGAAGGCTGGTCGAGGCGCAGATGGCGCTCCTCTGGATTATTGGTGGTTTGGCCATCAGCATGACGATCTTTTTTCACACGCTGCCTCACAAGACGATGAATCAGAACGTATCCTGATTGCGATTGATGCCAATGTTTTTTACGACCTGACATGCGATGGCCGCCCGCATTCAGAAGACACAAGAGTTTTGCAAGCCGACTGGCGGTGACCAATTTGACGCCAGGCACAAACTATAATATCCGCGTCCGCGCCGTGGGTGGCAGCACCGGTTACAGCGCGTGGAGTCCGGTCACCAGCCGGATGTCATTGTAACGTCTTTGACGCCGGCATCGTGAAGTGTTGACGATGGCGAGGCGCTAACTTTATGGCTGACCGGGGAAGTTAATTTGAGACTCCTTACGTTATCACCTACAGAATTTTCTCCGCGTCTTTGCGGCTTTGCGTTAAAATCCGGCCGTTGAAACCGAAAACCTTCCTGCTCATCGCTGGTGCTTTAGCTGCGGAGCAGCGCCCGGCAGTAGCCCATAGCGCCAGCTATGGGTTTAATCGCCCACGCACCCACCAAGCTCCGGCAGAAGCGACAGAAAATCACCATTCAACAACCCATTTCGTCCGCCCCGTCCGGGGCTTGAATCGTTTTGCCAATGCGTTCCCACGGTTTCACCGTGGGCTACTACCGTTCGCTGCTCCGCAGCTTCAAATCTCGCCGCAAAATTGAACACCAATAATTGACCGCACAAAAATTATGGCGCATACGTTCACCCATTTGCTGACGCATATCATTTTCAGCACGAAAGACCGGCGGCCGGTGCTCGACGCGGATTTGAAAGCGCGCCTGTTTCCGTATCTCGGCGGCGTCATTCGCGCGCACGATGGCAAGGCGCTTATCATCAATGGTCCGGCGGATCACGTTCATATTCTCGCGTCGCTGGCGGCGAAACATTCGTTGGCCGATTTGATGCGCGAGTTGAAGGCGGATTCGTCCGGCTGGGTTCACAAGAATTTTCCAAGCCAAAAAACATTTGCGTGGCAAATCGGTTATGGCGCATTTAGCGTAAGTCATTCCAACCTGGTTGAGGTTGAGAAATACATTGCCGACCAAGAAGAACACCATCGCAAAATTTCGTTTCAGGAAGAGCTTGTGGCATTTCTCAAACGTCATGAAATCGAATATGACGAAAGGTTTTTGTGGAAATGAGTCTTCTTTCGCCCCATCCGGGGCTTGAAATTTTCCCGAATGCTTTCCCACAGCTGGCGCTGTGGGCTACTATCGTTCGCCACTCCGTGGCTGAATTTGTGGACAAATGAAACCGAAAACTTTCATGCTCATCGCCGGCGAGGCGAGCGGGGATCTGCTCGCGGCGGAACTGGTGACGGCGCTGCGCGGGCAGTTGCCGGACGCGCAGTTTTTCGGCGCGGGCGGCACCAAAATGTCCGCAGCGGGCGTGGACCTGGCCTTTGACCTGACGCAACATTCGGTGATCGGCATCACGGACGTGCTGAAGAATATTTTCAAATTCCGGCGGCTGTTCAACCAGTTGCTCGCGCTGGCCATTGAGCGCCAGCCGGACGTGGTCATCGGCGTGGATTACGGCGGGTTCAATCTGCGTTTCGGTCAGGCGGTCAAGAAATATGTCCGCGAGAATCCGTTTGTGAACTGGAATCCGAAAATCGTCCAGTTCGTCTCGCCGCAAGTCTGGGCGTCGCGTCCGGGCCGTGCGGACAAGCTGGCGCGGGATTACGATCTACTCCTGAGCATCTTCCCATTCGAGAAAGCTTGGTATGCGAAACGCGTGCCGAAACTGCGCGTGGAGTTTGTCGGCCACCCTATGATTGGGAGATTTGCGAATGACGATTTACGATTTACGCACGGATTGGCCGGCGGCGCGTCAATCGTAAATCGCAAATCGCAAATTCTTCTCCTGCCCGGCAGCCGTAAGAGTGAATTGCAACGGCATCTGCCGGTGATGCTCGACGCGCTGAAGCTGATTCAGGAAAAATTGCCGGCGGCGAAGGCAAAAATGGTTTTGCCAAATCCGGCGCTGGTGTCGCTGGCAAAATCGCTCGGCGCGAACCTCGAAATTCAAATCGGCGAACTGCCTTGGGCGCTGGCGGAAACGGATGTCGCCCTGGCCTCGACCGGCACGGTGACGATGGAATGCGCCTTTTTCGGGGTGCCAACCGTGACGCTCTACAAAACGTCGTGGCTCACCTACCAAATCGCCAAACGCATCGTTACGGTGAAGTCGCTGACGATGCCAAACCTGCTCGCGGGTGAGACGGTTTATCCGGAATTCATTCAGAACGACGCAACGCCGGAGAAGCTTGCGCGGGCGACGCTGGAACTTTTACAGGACCCGGCGCACCGGACAAAAATCCAGGCGCAGCTCGCAAAAATAATTGCGTCGCTCGGCGAACCCGGCGCGGCGGGACGTGCGGCGCAGGCGGTGTTGAGCTTGAAATGACTCTCGCCAAGCCACAACGGCGCAAAGGTGGAAAGTATTTGCCTGAAAACTTCCCGGCCCTGTGCGCCTTGATGTGAAAGACTGTTTATGAAAGACCTGTCGAGTCCGTTCTGGATCAAATTCAAAGGGCTGATGTTCCTTCTCATCGGCATCGTCGCCGCGATTTTGCTTTTTCTCGACTGCCCGACGTGGCGGACCGCCGGGCTGCTGGCGCTCGCGAGCTGGAGCTTCTGCCGGTTTTACTATTTCGCCTTTTACGTCATCGAAAAATACGTTGATCCGGGCTACAAATTCTCCGGGCTGATTTCCTTCGCGAAGTATTTGTTTCAGCGCCGGCGGTGATTTTGGCTTTCCTTATTCCGGCGGCATCTTAACTTTTCCAAATGGAATCATTGCACGCGCCGTGGCGCATCGAATACATCCTGGCGAAAAAACCGGAATTGAAGGAAGGGCTGTTCACGCGGATTGCGCAATCATCCGACGACGTGGCCAATCTGGTCATCGCGCGCGAACGCACCTGTTTTGCGCTGCTCAACAGTTATCCCTACAACGGCGGCCACATTCTGGTGCTGCCTTACAAAGAGGTGCCGGATATGAACGGATTGACGGACGAGGAACTGACGGATTTGTGGAAGCTCGTGCGCCGCTGCGCCAACGCGCTGACGGCACTGATGAAGGCGGACGGTTTCAACATCGGCATCAACCTCGGCAAGGTCGCGGGCGCGGGCGTGGCGGAGCATCTGCACGTCCACATCGTGCCGCGCTGGCACGGCGACACGAATTTCATGCCGGTGCTCGCGAACACCAGCGTCGTGCCCCAGGCGTTGCAGGACATCGCGGCGAAATTGCGCGCGGAACTCGCGAAATAATTTTCCCCGGCTTGAATTTGCTTGCGGCGGCGCGGAACGGGCTTAACTTTAATTGCGTTCATGGCAGCAAAAAAAATCAAACCCAAAGCGGTCCCGGCCCGGCGGAAGAAAAAATCTTCCCCGCGCGCCCAGGTCCGCAAAGTTGCGCCGCCGGTGGTTGCGCCGCCGCCCGCACCATTGCCGGCACCGCCGGTTGAAGTTCCGCCACCCAAGCCGGCGGAAGGCGACACCACCAGTTTTCTCCGCCGCGACGCCGAACGGCATGACGGCGATTCCGCCATCCGGCTTTACCTGCGCGAAATCGGCCAGGTGAAACTGCTCACCGTGCAGGAGGAGATCGAGTTGGCCGCGCGCATCAAGAAGGGCGACAAAAAAGCGCGCGAGCACATGATCAAGGCCAACCTGCGCCTCGTCGTCAAAATCGCCCGCGATTACGAAGGCCTCGGCCTGCCGCTGCTGGATTTGATCAGCGAAGGCAACATCGGCCTGATGAAGGCCGTTGAGCGCTTCGATCCCAAAAAAGGCGGCAAGCTTTCAACCTACGGTTCGTGGTGGATCAAGCAGTCCATCAAACGCGCGCTCGCCAACCAGTCCAAAACCATCCGTCTGCCCGTGCATCTCGTGGACAAAATTTCCCGGATGCGCCGCACCGCGATGAAAATGCAGGAGGAACTGGGCCGCGAGCCGACCGACGAGGAGCTGGCCGCCGAGATCGGCACCACCGGCGCCCGCGTCAGCCAGATGCGCACCGCGTCCATCCGCCCCGCCTCGCTCGACGCGCCGGTGGGCGACGATGATTCCAACACCTATTCCGAAATCGTCGAGGATGACCGCGCCGTGAATCCTTACGAAGAGTTGGAGGACAAAACCGTCACCGGCATGTTGCAGGACATGGTCCACCACCTCGACGAACGCGAGGCGACGATTCTCCGCTACCGCTTCGGCCTCGACGGCAGCAACGAAAAAACTTTGGAGGAAGTGGGCGTGAAATTCGGCGTCACCCGCGAACGCGTGCGCCAGATTCAAAATCTCGCCCTGCGCAAACTGCGCAAGATGATCGAAAAACTGGAAAAATCGAAAGATAAGGAAAACTGACTCATGCCCGCCACCGTCACGCCCGCCGAAATCGAAAATGCCATCCGCAACGTCGCGGATTTTCCGAAGCCGGGAATCCAGTTCAAGGACATCACGCCCGTGCTCGCCGACGCGCGGCTGTTCGGCGGCGCGATTGACCTGCTCACCGAAAGATTTTCGCCCGGCAGCATTGACGCCGTCGTGGGCATTGATGCGCGCGGGTTTATTTTCGCCGCCGCCGCCGCCCGGAAATTGCACGCCGGCTTTGTGCCGGTCCGCAAAAAAGGCAAGTTGCCGTTCACCACCATCGAACAGGATTACGCGCTCGAATACGGCCACGCCACCGTCGCCATCCACACCGACGCGCTCAAACCCGGCGCACGGGTGCTGCTGATTGACGACCTGCTCGCCACCGGCGGCACGTCCGCCGCCGCCGCCGCGCTGATGCAAAAGCTCGGCGCGCAAATCGTCGAGGCTGGCTTCCTCATCGAGCTGAAATTTCTCCACGGCCGCGAAAAACTCTCCGGCTTTCCCGTGCGCTCGCTCATCGCCTACTGACGCGCAATTCCGTTTTCCAATTCCGCGCGTCCGGCTACACTCACGGCGATGCACTGGCTCCTATCGCTCGACCACGCGCTGTTTCATTTCATCAACGGCACGCTGGCCAATCCGTTTTTTGACTGGCTCATGCCCGTCTTGAGCGGCAATGGCGTGCCGTGGCTGCCGGCCGTGGTAATCGCGGTGCCCGCCATTTTATGCTTTGGCTCCCCGCGGCTTAAAATCTGCACGCTGCTGATGGTGCTCGTGGTCTCGCTCGGTGATCCGCTGGTGGTCGGCACGGTCAAGGACGCCGCCAGCCGGTATCGTCCGTTCGTCACGCAGCCCGACGCGCGGCTGTTTGGCGAATCCGGCAAGGGTTACGTCGCGCCGCTGCCCGACGGCTCGCGGCCGCCCAGTGCCAACCACCACAGCATGCCGTCGGCGCATTCGGCAAACTGGTTTGCGTTGGCGACGGTGGCTTTTCTGTTTTACCGGCGCAGTGCGCGGTTCATGTTTCCGCTCGCCGCCGCCGTGGCCCTGTCGCGCGTTTACAACGGCGTGCATTATCCGGGCGACATTTGCGTTGGTGCGATTCTCGGCACCGGCTACGCCATTGCATTCGTGGTGGCGGCGCAGGCCGGCTGGAATTTCATCGGCAAAAAATTCTTTCCGCAATGGCACGCACAACTGCCCATCCTGTTGAATGCGGAATGTGGATTGCGGATTGCGGAATCGAAAAACTCCGAACTCCGAACTCCGAACTCCGAACTGGAATGGCTGCGCCTCGGCTACATCGTGATTTTTCTCGCGCTCGTCGGCCGCTGGATTTATGTCGCCAGCGGCATCATCGGCTTGAGCGAGGACGAGGCGTATCAATGGCTCTGGTCCAAACATCTGGCGCTGTCGTATTACAGCAAGCCGCCGGGGATCGCACTGTTGCAGTGGACCGGCACCACTTTGTTTGGCGACACCAATTTCGGCGTCCGCTTTTTTTCGCCACTGCTCGCGGCGGCGATGAGTGTGCTCGTGCTGCGCTTCATGGCGCGCGAAGTCGGCGGACGCGCGGCGTTTTGCCTGTTGCTCATCACCTTTGCCACGCCGCTGCTCGCGGTCGGCTCGATTCTGATGACGATTGATCCGCCGCTGGTTTTGTGCTGGATGTGGGCGGTCGTCGTCGGTTGGCGCGCGGCGCAGCCGGATGGCAAAACCCGCGACTGGCTCATCGTCGGCCTCGCGATGGGACTTGGCTTTCTCTGCAAATACACCGCCATGCTGCAACTCGTCTGCTGGGCGATCTTCTTCGCGTTGCAACCGTCCGCACGGATTCATCTGCGCAAAGCCGGGCCGTGGCTCGGCCTCGGAGTGTTCGCGCTTTGCACCCTGCCCGTTTTGATTTGGAATTCGCAACACGGCTGGATCACCGTCAGCCACGTCGCCGGCGACGCCGGGCTGCACGGCCAATGGCAACCCACGCTGAATTATTTTATCGAGTTCACCGGCGCGGAATTTGGTTTGCTCAACCCAATCTTTTTCGTCGCCGCGCTGTGGGCAACGGTGGCTGCGTGGAAATGTCGGAAGGAAAAACCGCTCTGGTTGTTTCTTTTCTGCATGAGCGCGCCGGTTTTTCTTGGCCACTGGCTTTACTCGTTTCATTCGCGCGTCCAGCCGAACTGGATTGCCGTCGCCGTGCCGCCGATGTTTTGCCTCATGGTCGCGTTCTGGAATGAAAGCAAGCTGCGCGTGAAACCGTGGTTCGCCGCCGCCCTGCTGCTCGGCATCGTCGCGTCTGTTTTTATGCACAGCAGCGACCTCGTTGGCCGGCTCGCCGGCAACAAACTGCCCGGCGACAAAGACCCGTCGCATCGCGTGCGCGGCTGGCGCGAAACGGCGCTCGCCATCGAAACGGAACGCATTCAGTTTGACACGAACGCCTTCATCATCGCCGACCATTACGGCACGACCGGGCTGTATTCGTTTTACTCGCCACCCGCCCGCGCCGCCGCGCAGGCGAAAACGCCGCTCGTTTATTGCCTTGATTCCGATGCGCCGCTGAATCAGTTCTTTTTTTGGGACGACTACAATTACCGCGCCCATCGCCACGGCGAAAATGCGCTGTTCGTTTTGCGCCTCGATCCGTATCCGCTGGAATCCGGCTGGCTTGGGAAATGGCTGCATCACGAGCCGATTCAATACCGCGAAATCCCGCCGCTGCATCCCGCGCCCGAACGCATCGCCGCGCAGTTTGAAACCGTCACCAATCTCGGCGTGCGGGAAATTGCGCTGCGCGACAGCCGCGTCTTCCAGCGCGTGGAACTTTTCGGCTGCTACCATTTGAAATAAATGTCCGCCACGGAAATTCTCCTGCCCGTCCGCGATTACGACCTCGCCGCCACGCTGGATTCCGGCCAGGTTTTCCGCTGGCGGCAAAACGAAAATTCCTGGAACGGCGTCGCAGGCAAACATTTCGTCCGGCTCACGCAAATGGGAAAAGGCATTCACGCCGCTGCCGCCGCGCCGGTGAACGATTGGAATTTTCTCCGCGAGTTTCTTCAGACCGAAACCGACCTGGCCGCCATTCTCAAAACTTTTCCCGACGACGCGCCGATGCGCGCCGCCGTCGCGGCTTGCCCCGGACTGCGGCTGCTACGGCAGGAACCGTGGGAATGTCTGGCGTCGTTTATTTTGTCCTCCACGAAACAAATCGTCCAAATCCAGCAGATCGTCGCCCTGCTCTGCGAACGGTTTGGCGAGCCGGTGGCGGAGCTAAACGCAGCGACGCAGAAGACGCAAAGAAACGCCGGGCTTGAAAATTCTCGGCGCAACTCTGCGCCTATTGCGTCTCTGCGTTCTTTCCCTTCGGCAGTGCGCATCGCCGGGTTGAACGAAACGGATTTGCGGAATTGCAAAATGGGATTCCGCGCGCCGAACCTGCTGAACGCCGCGCGGCAGGTTGCCGACGGCAAACTGGACTTGGTAAAAATCCGCACGCTGGATTACGCCGCCGCCCGCGCCGAACTGATGACGCTGCGCGGCGTAGGCGGGAAAATTGCGGACTGCGTGCTGCTCTTCGCCTTTGGTTTTGATTCCGCGTTTCCGGTGGATGTGTGGATTGAGCGCGCGTTGCAGGAACTATATTTTCCGCGCCGCCGCGCCAGCGAAAAGAAGCTGCGCCAGTTTGCGGCCACGCATTTCGGGCCGCACGCGGGCTACGCGCAGCAGTATCTTTTTCATTACATGCGGACGAAATTAAAATAGGCGTCGCGCGAAGAACGCGAAGGGGGCGAAGCTTTTTGGCTGGTTGTTTATGAAATTGCTATGAGAGGCGGAATAATTGTCAACCAGACCAAAAAGGGCACTGGACAGTAATTAGCCTGTCAGCTTTCATAAGGACATGAAATCGGTGACGTTGACAAAATCAGCCGTGTATGCAACCGCGCATTCAACGGTGCCGAATATTAGTTACGCGACTTGAACCGATGACGCGCACCCCCAAAACTGTTTGCACGGTCAACTTGATTGTGGCGTTATTGATTGTTGGCGGATATGTCTTATATGGACTTTCATGCGGATTTTCTATTGATAAGTATTTTCTAGGCTTTACACCATTTGGCGGTGGTATTCATTGGCATGGCCCGCTGCTACCATCATGGAAGTGGGTTGCAATCGTTGAGGCTGCGATATTGATTACCGTAGTGGTCGCGCCTCTTGCCCGATGGGATATGAAGTTGCCCAGAGCAATTTGTGGTTTATTTTGCATCTTGGGACTGTTCCAGATACTGATTTCGTCAGTGCATTCATTTTCTTACCCTGATGATGCATTGCAAAACTTGAAAGTATCGCGTCTTGATCGCACCCTTTCTATTTATGTTTGGTGTTCACATTTATTTTATGCGATTTGTGGGAGAAGCGATGCATCATAAAGAACAAAACGCGACATGATGAGATGCAAGCGTTTATGAATCCCAGCATCTTTGCGTCATTGTCCCGCCTCGGAGGTAGTTTGTTTGCTAATATGAGGTCAAGCCACACCGCTTCTTCGCCTCCTGCACGCGACACAAAATGAACATTGACTCCCTTCTTTCGCCGGCGGAATTGCCGGCGCTCGCCCGCCGCGATTTGCGCGGGACGGTTTGCGTGGTGTTCGACATCCTGCGCGCCACCAGCACGTTTGTCACCGCGCTGCATCACGGTGCGCGGGAAATTATTCCCGTCAGCGAAATCGCCGAGGCCGTCGCCATCCGCAATCGGCGGCCGAAAGTGTTGCTCGCGGGCGAGCGCGACGGCGTGCGCATCCGCGCGGCGCAGTCGGGCGGGATTGATTTTGATTTCGGCAACTCCCCGCGCGAGTTCACGGCGAAAGCAGTGCGCGGCAAAACGATTGTCAGCACGACGACGAACGGCACGCGCGCCTTGCGGGCGTGCGCGGGTGCGAAAACAGTTTTAGCCGCGTCGTTCCTGAACCTGACGGCGACGGCGGATTTTCTGCGCCGAAAAAAGGACGTTCTCCTCGTCTGCGCCGGCACGGGTGCGGACATGGCCATGGAGGATGTGCTGGCGGCGGGCGCACTGGTGGAGTTGCTGACGGCTCGCGCGAAAGCCCGCGTCATCACGTCGGAGGCCGCCGAATTCGCCCGGCAGTTCTTCGGCCGAATGCAGACGGACATTGCAGCCCACATCAGCTTGTCCAAGAACGGTCAGCGGTTGCGCGCGATTCCCGAACTGCGCGACGACGTGGCGTTCTGCGCGCAGCGCGATGTTTTCAAGCTGGTTGCCGAAATGCAGCCGGACGGCGGCCTGCGCGCGAAATAAAAAAGGCCGTCCGCAGACGGCCTTGAAGGATTCACGCAGGCATCAGGCTTTTTTCGTGGCGGGCTTGGCGGCGGCCTGCTTGGTTTTAATGACGGCCTTTTTGCGTTTGATGTAGGCTTTGCGGCGTTTTTTGTGTTCGGCTTTGTTGTATTGTCGTCCCATATAATTTTTTAGTTTCTTTACTTTGCTCGCGGATTGCGATTTCGTGTGCGCACTATGAATTTTTACCGGCCCCGTTTCAACATAATTTTATCGGTCTTGGCGGCGCTGGCCCTGGCCTGCGGCTGCGCCACGGACAAGGAAAAGGCGGAAAAGCACCTGGCCGCCCTGCGCCTGCACATCGAAAGTTCCGCCAACACGGGCACCAGCGGCCAGACGATCACCGTGTTGCGCGACCAGCCGGTGTCGGTGACCATCGCCACCGAGCCGGTCCTGACCGAGGCCAACATCGTCGCCGCGACGCTGCTGGAAACGCCGGGCGGCTATGCCGTGGAAATCAAGTTTGACGAAACCGGCGGGTGGATTCTGGAGCAGCAATCCGCCGCGAACCCCGGAAAACATTTCGCCGTCTTCGGCCAGTGGGGCGAGAAATTGAAGGACAGCCGCTGGCTGGCCGCGCCGCAGATCAGCCACCGCATCGTCGGCGGCGTGCTGGCGTTCACGCCGGACTGCTCGCGCGATGAGGCGAAGGAACTGGTGCTGGGCCTGAACAATGTCGCCAAAAAGGTCGCCAAGGGTGCGATGAAGCTTTGAGCAATGATTCACCACCGCCTTTTGCGCGCCGCGTTCGCGGGCGTTTTCCTTTTCGCCATCAAGCTTGCCGCGCAGTCGCCGTTTCAATTTCCCACGGCCAACCACGCGCTGTTTGAGCCGGGCAAGGAATTGAGCTTCTTCGCACCCACCTCGCCGGACCGGCCGTGGACCACCGGCAGTTTTGGCTGCGTGCGCACCGACGGCTGGCAGATGCACGAAGGCCTGGACATTCTTCATCTGCACACCGACAAGCACGGCGAGCCGACCGATCCCGTGCTGGCCACAGCCGACGGCGCGGTGATGTATTTCAACACCAAGGCCGGATTGTCCAACTACGGCAAATACATCGTCATCCGCCACCTTGTCGAGGGCGTGGAAATTTATTCGGTCTATGCGCATTTGAGTGAAATTGCGCCGGGCGTCACGCCGGGCAAAATCGTCAAGGCCGGCGACGTCATCGCCACCATGGGCCGCACGGGCCAGCCCATCGAAAAAGCCCGCGCCCATGTCCATTACGAGCTGAATGTGCTGGTGAACGACCGCTTCGCCGCATGGTTCAAAAAAAGTTCCCCCGGCGAACGCAATGACCACGGCGTGTGGAACGGCCAGAATTTGAACGGCCTCGACCCGCGCGAAATCCTGCTGGGCGAACGCGACGGGAAATTCAGCATGTTGAATTTCCTGCGCGGCCAGACGGAGCTATGCCGCGTGCTGGTGCGGGCGACGGATTTTCCGTTTTTGAAACGCTATCCCGCGCTGGTCCTGAAAAATCCCAAGGCGGAAAAGGAAGGCATTGCCGGTTACGAAATCTCGCTGAACTACAACGCCGTGGCGTTCGCGCTGATGCCGCGCGCCGCTTCCGAGATCAAAGGCGCGGCGAAATACCAGCTTCTCTCGGTCAACGACGCCGAATACCGCGCGCATCCCTGCCGCAAGCTGGTCGTCCAGAGCGGCGGTCGCTGGCAGCTCACGGACAAGGGCCAGCGCGAGCTGGATATGCTGACGTATTGAGGCGGGAATAAAACCAGTTGCGAAAGCGGCGGGCGCGATTAACTTTACGCCAGCCGCCATGCGACCGCCATCAGACATCCGCCGGAAGCCGCACGCGTTCACGCTGATTGAACTGCTGGTGGTGATTGCCATCATCGCCATTCTGGCGGCGCTGCTGCTGCCGGCGTTGAGCAAGGCGAAGGAGCGGGCCAGGAGCCTCAATTGTTTGAGCAACCTCAAACAGTTGGAACTGTGTGTCCACCTTTATACTGCTGACAACAATGATTATCTGGTGCCGAACAATTCCGTGGCGACGTTGAGTTCCCTCGGTGTGACGGCCGTGTCGGAGACCAAAGGCGTCTCGTGGTGCCTGGATGGTATTGATGGAACGAGTGCCATCACTCAATCCAATCCTTCGAATATTGTGAATGGCTTGTTGTTTCAATACAACACGTCGGTCGCCATTTATCATTGCCCAGCAGATCAATCCACGCTTGAAACCCTCGACGGGCAGCCGCTGACACAGTTGCGCTGGCGGAGTTACAACATGAGCCAGTCCATCAATGGCTACCCTGATTATAAGCCACCCGGCGCCCCTTCGTGGTTTATGAGTTATTGGACAAATCTGCCCTCCTGGAAAAAGTTCACCCAAATCCGCAGTGTCAGCCAGGCCAGTCCGATTCCCAGCGAACTTTTTATATTCATTGACGAAAATGAGAACACGATTTTTGACGGGCAGTTTGGCAATGTCTGCAGTCCGGCCCTGCCCTATTACTCGCCCAACCAGTGGTGGGATATGCCGGCGAACCGCCACAACCAGGGTGCCAACCTTTCTTTCGCCGACGGCCATGTGGATCACTGGAAATGGAAGGTGCCGATGATTTGCAACAGCTTCCCGCAATATGTCACGCCCGAGGTCATGCCCGATTATCAGCGCGTCCTGAACGCCATGAAAGAACCCTTGGTTCTTCCCGACGGCACGATTATGTATAGTTGGTATTGATCTCCGGATCAATATGGGCGATTTGGAAAAGCCGGTGTCTTTATGAAGCTTTTGGCACAAGCCGTTCCCAAGGACATGACAGAGCCTTCTGTATCCGCACGGTAGTGGTGAGCAGCACGTCAACTTCTCCGGCCTCAATCCTTTGAAGACTTCGAATGTTCAAATCGGCCAGCTCTGCAAGTTGTTGTTGGCTGATGTTTTTGGCAAACCGCTCACGACGGATGTTGTCACCCAACAATTTTAACCACGGTGATCGAGTTTTCAGTTTTGACACACATAACTCTCTAAAAATTTCTCCTTGACGAATACGGCTTATACACCGCAATCTGTTGCGTCGTTTCAAACTGGAATTTTAATTGGAAAAAGAAATCATGAAAAAATTGGCAACGGTTTTTGCGGTGATTTTCGCCTCACTGGTCACGGGCATTGGACTCCACGCCCAAATGCCGCCCGGCTTTACCAATAGCTGGGGCGGGGGCACAAATTATATTTCCTACACCAACAGTGGTTTCTCCATGCCTTATGTGCCGGGCTTGAAGCTGTCCATTCGCGGATTGAGCGGAACTAACCTGCCGATCAATCTGTTGGAAGCCGACCCCGCCGGCACTTACGACATCTTCGCCGCGAGCAATCTCATTTCCGCGCCGTGGAATGATCTTTTGGGGGGCACCAATGGACAGACCAATTTCACCTTGCCGTTTCCTTTCATCAGCATGGGCTATTTCCGGGCGGCGCGAACTGATACGCCGGTGGTCAATACGGCGGGCATGACCGCTTATTTCCCAAATAATAATGTGAACACCAACCTCATCAGCGCCATTATTTCCGGTGGCCCGGCGGCGGCCATGGCCGTGCTGGTGAATGATACCAATCTGGCTAATGCCGTCTGGATTCCATTCAGTGCCGTTCCCTATGTGCTTTTGGGGACGAATGACGGGACATATCAGGTCACGTTTGGATTCATTGGCTTGGACGGCCAGACTAATTGGACTTCCGCCATCGTGACATTGGATGCCACCCCGCCTCTGCTTGTGATAACCAGACCCACCAATTTTACCACTTCCAAACCCATGCTCCAATTGCAGGGCTACAGCCCGGAACCGTTGACCAGCCTTGCCTACAATGTAACGAACAGTCTAGGAATTGTCTCATCTAGTCAAGGTTTGGTCACAGGTCAATACTTCGACACGAATCTTTTTGACCTGACTACGAACTGGTTTGAATGTCTGGACGTGGGACTGACTTTGGGAACAAACTACGTTTCCATACAAGCAACCGACCGGGCGGGCAACGTGACCTTGACCAATTTGGTTTATGTTTTTGACACCAACGGCGACATGACTACACCCGCAATCACGCTGTTCTGGCCGCAGGATGGAATGCAAATTGGCGGAACCAATTTTACATTGCGCGGATTACTGGATGATGAAACCGCCAATGTCACCGTCCAAACGGTGGACACCAACGGCACTACGAATGTTTTTAGTGGCTTGGTGGAACGGGACGGGAATTTTTGGGCTGAGAATTTGCCATTATCTTCGGGAACCAATTTTGTGACGATTTCGGCAACGGATTTTGCAGGCAACACTAGCACAACCAATCTGACTCTGGTTCAAAGTGCCATTTTGATTACCATTGCCTCTGTTCCCAGCGACCAATTACACCAACTCACAACAACCGTGACAGGCACGGTAAACGATCCGAGCTATAGCGTTTCAGTCAACGGCGTGTCAGCCTTCGTAGATGGTGGTGGAAACTGGACAGCAACCGGTGCCCCCATCAATGCTGGCACCACTGCCTGTTTTGATGTCGTAGCCAGTTCTGCCGGACAATCTGCCAGCAATCAGTCAGCCACGACAAACAAGCCGCCGTATGTTTATGTGCAGAGCTACAATTATAAATACGCTTCATCAGTAAGCGACTACAGCCTATTACGCGCTTTACCAATTACGGAAAACTTCTCAATGTCATGGGCAATAACAAATGGTGGAACTGAAGATCAAAATTCCTTCAACTTGGTTTACTATACCAATGTGACCCTTAACCTACAAATCCACACCGCTTGGCCAACTGATTCCTGGCCGCTTTCTTCCAATGGTGTCCAAACAACCACCGGCAACGGAGTTATAAGCGTCGCTACCGTTGGGCCTCCATCGTTACTTTTGGAGTCTTGTATCACCAATGGCATTGGCTATTTTGGGGCCGGTGGTGGATATAGAACTGCCAATTATTCTCGCTCTGCAAAAACGATTATGAGCTATTTTACGGGAGGCAAAAGTGTCGTATTAAGAAAAAATCTCCACCAACTAAACGTCAATGTGAATCAACAAGATTATACATGGTATTTTGGCGGTGGCAGTTTGAGCACTGGCGATGCCATAACCAACGGAGTGACTGCCGGAGACTTTGGAGCGGTGTCAAATGGCGTAGTTTACAAGTTGTTGCCGGACGGAACAGACGCGAACATCACGCCACAAGCGAAGGGTGTGCAGAATTACAATTTTACCATTTCGTCCGCCGAATATGTGCCAGTGAATTTAAGCTTAAACACATCAGGCACAAATTTGACTAGCGGCGACAATCTACATTTCCCGACATATAACGGTCTTAATCCATATGGTGTTCCGACAGACCAATTGGGAAAAGTTACCCCTAATAACCCTTTCGGATGCCAGGGCTATTTTGGCAAGACGGAAATTATTGGACAAGTCAACCCTAATATGCCGCCATCGACAACTTTTGTATTTGGTCAAACCAGGGATTACTACATTTTGGTTACGTTCAAAGACGGGACTTCACCTCTAATAGACCACGGGAATATCACAGAAGAGCCAATGAATTATCAGAAAGGAACAATAAACACAAACTTGAACATATTTGCAATTGACTCACCAGGATTTGTAACTGGCATAAACCCCACAAACATCGCCACGATTTTTGAACGTCAGAACTTTACTACTTATACCAAAATAAACGGTTACAAGTGCTCAAATGATCTTGAATGGCATAATCAAACAACTACCATAAGTGGCCTCTCAACGCCTACAGATGTTGACGGTGGACACGTCAACCTACATTAAAGCATGAAACATATATTTTTATTCCTGCTATTGTCTGCTCGCATTTGTTCAATCGGAGCAGATGCGCAAAACGTGACAAATGCTCCTTCTGAAATGGAAACCATTAGCAAATTGGTTTTGGCAATAAGGCAGCAGCCGCATTCAGACAAAGATTATGAAGCCAGAGTTGCGGCTATTAAAAGAGCCGCTGAAATTCAGAATCCTGACTCACAAATTGTCGAAGCATTGCTTGATAACATTTCCTGCTATGCAAAACGTGTGCCGCTAAATCCAATGAGCGCGCCAAAATTTGGTTTTCTGCCGGCACATGATGCTTTGGTGACGATAGGCAAGCCGGTCATCATTCCTGCGCTTCTTGAAAAACTGAAAGCGGTTGATGATGGAAACCTACGCGTGCAATACGCATTTCTCTTGCAGGAAATTGTAGGGAAAACACGAAGTTCCGAATTGCTTAAGAAAGATATAGAAACAGCAAAACTCTCCGAACAGAAAACCCGCTTGAGAAAAAGTCTGGAATTGCTCCGGTAATTTCAACCGCGTTGCCCTGTCTGGCAATCAATCACAATTTGCGATTAGTATTCAACAAATCCATCAAAATCACCCATTCAGCACCAAGGAGTTCTAAACATTTCTAAATTGGATAATTTGGTCTTAAAATCAATTTTTCATTCACGCAGCCAGAACAAGAAATTGTGCCGGCTGTTTTATTGATAATAATACAAACCTGCTTGGTTTCCATCGGGCTGCGGTCTAATCTCTCCGCGTGCTGCCTGACATCAAATCCCTGCCCCGCGAGGAACTGGAGCGCCAGTTCAAAGACTGGAGCGAGCCGGCCTACCGCGTGGCGCAGTTGCTGGACTGGCTTTACGCCCGCCGCGCGGCCACCTGGGACGCGATGACCAACCTGCCGAAAACTCTCCGCGAAAAACTGCGCGCGAATTTTTCCCTGCAAATTCTCACCCTCGCGCGCAAGCAGGGCGCGCAGGACACCACGCAGAAATTCCTCTGGCAGCTCGCCGACGGCCAGTTCATCGAAAGCGTCTTGATTCCCGCCAACCCCGCGCTTTACGGCGAGGCCAGCGACCGGCACACGCTCTGCATTTCCACGCAGGTCGGCTGCGCCTACGGCTGCAAATTCTGCGCCAGCGGCCTCGACGGCTGGAAACGCAACCTCGAACCGCATGAAATCGTCGAGCAGATTTTAGCGGTGGAACGGTGGAATGAAAACGTGATGCGTGATGACGTGATGCGTGAGAAGGCGCCGACATCACGCATCACGCATCACGCATCACGCCTGGTGGACAACCTGGTCGTCATGGGCATGGGCGAGCCGCTGGCGAACTACGAGAATTTATTGAAGGCGCTGAAAATCCTGAACGCGCCGTGGGGCGGCGGCATCGGCGCGCGGAAAATCACCATTTCCACCAGCGGCCTCGCGCCGCAAATCCGCCGGCTGGCGCATGAGCCGATGCAGTTCCGGCTCGCCATTTCCCTCCACGGCGCGACGGATGCAGTCCGCAACCGCATCATGCCGGTCAACAAAAAATATCCGCTGCACGAGCTGGTCGCCGCGTGCGAGGATTATCAAAAGCTGAAAGGCCGGATGATCACGCTGGAATATATTTTGATCGGCGGCGTGAATGATTCGCTGGCGCAGACCCGGCCGCTCGCCGCGCTGGCGCAGATGTTGTTCGCCAAAGTGAACCTGATTCCTTACAACCCGGTGGAAGGCTTGCCGTGGCAGCGGCCGAGCGAAGAGGTGTGCGAAGGCTTTCTCGCCGCGCTGGAAAAATTGAAAGTGACTGCCACGCTGCGGCGGGAAAAAGGCATGGACATTGACGCCGCCTGCGGCCAGTTGCGGCTGAAAACCGAACGTGAACTGTCTGAAGTCTGAAACTAAATCGTTATGAAACTCAAACGTCGTGAATTCCTCAAACAATCCGCCCTCGGCGTCGGCGGCCTCATGGTCGGCGCGCGGCTGGGCGCGGCGGAAACCGCATCGCCGAAAAGCTTTGATCCCTTCGCCATCGTTCCGCTCGGCAAAACAGATTTGAAATTCTCCCGCGTCTGCATGGGCACCGGGATGCGCGGCGGCCAGCGCCAATCCAACCAGACGCGCAAGGGCCGCGAACCGTTTCAACGCCTGCTCCGCGACGCCTACGAACGCGGCGTGCGCACTTACGACCTGGCCGATCTTTACGGTTCGCATACTTATCTGCCGCCCGCGTTGGACGGGATTCCGCGCGAGAAATATCATCTCATCAGCAAAATCTGGTGGAGCAGCGGCGGCATTCCCGAACCGGAACGCCCCGCCGCCGACATCGTCGTGGCGCGCTTCCTCAAGGAGCTGAAGACGGATTACATTGATTTGCTTTTGCTGCATTGCGTCATATCGCCGGACTGGCCGGTGGAACTGCGTTCGCAAATGGATGTTTTAACCAAGCTGAAGCAGCAGGGAAAAATCCGCGCGCTCGGCGTCTCGTGTCATTCCATTGGCGCGCTGGAAGCCGCCGCCGCCGAACCGTGGGTGGACTCCGTCCACACGCGCATCAATCCTTACGGCATGAGCATGGACGGTCCGCCGGACCAAGTCGTGCCCGTGCTGAAAAAACTCCACGCCGCCGGCAAAGGCGTCGTGGGCATGAAACTCATCGGCGAGGGCCGCCTCCGCAACGACGACGCCCGCCGCGATGAATCGGTGAAATTCGTGCTCGGCCTCGGCTGCGTGGACGTGCTGAACGTGGGCTTTGAAACCGCCGAGGAAATTGACGACTTCGCCGCCCGCGTCCGCAAGGTGCCGCTGCCCGCTTGATTAAAATCTGTGTTTCATCTGTGTTTCATCTGTGGCTAAAATAGTCGCGTGATTGCCCTGCTTGACTACGGTTCCGGCAACCTGCGCAGCGTCCACAAATCGCTGCTCAAGGTCGGCGCGGACGTGCGCCTCGTGCAGCGCCCGGATGAAATCGGCGACGCGCGCGGCCTCGTGCTGCCCGGCGTCGGCGCGTTCGACGATTGCATCGCCGCGCTGCGCAAACAGGAACTGCTCGAAGCTTCCCGCGAATTCATCAGGACGGGAAAACCGTTTCTCGGCATCTGCGTCGGCTACCAGGCCTTGTTTGAGCGGAGCGAAGAATTTAATTCCTGCGCCGCCGGCCTCGGAGCTTTTTCCGGCAAGGTCGTCCGCTTCTCCGCCAAGCATGGCTTGAAGATTCCGCAGATTGGCTGGAACCAGTTGGAGATTGTCCGGCCGGATTGTCCGCTCTATCGCGGCATTGCCAATGGCAGCTATGTTTATTTCGTCCACAGTTTTTATCCGCAGCCGGTGGATAAAAGCATCATTGCCACCACCACGGACTACGGCGACACCTTTGCGTCGTCCGTCTGGCGGGACAATGTGTTCGCCACCCAGTTCCACCCGGAGAAAAGCCAGAAAGTCGGCCTGCAACTGCTGAAAAATTTTGTGGACCTGACGCAATAAGATCACCGTAGAATTTCCAGCTCCAATGGCGGCTTTTCCCGCCGTTTTGCGCGAATAAACTTTCAGCCCGTTGCGCTTTTCTTAAACTTCCCGCGTGTCACTCAAAATTGGCGATAAGATTATCCTGACCATTCACGACCTCGCGTTCGGCGGCGAAGGCGTGGGGCGCGTGGATGATTTTGTCGTGTTCATTCCGTTCGTCATCACCGGCGAGACGGTCGAGGCGGAAATCACCGAGGTCAAAAAAAACTTTGCCCGCGCCAAATTGCTGCGCGTCGTCACGCCGGCACCGGAACGCGTGACGCCGGAATGCAAATATTTCGGCGCGTGCGGCGGCTGCCAGTATCAACATCTCGATTACGCGGCGCAGTTGCGCGTGAAGCAGAAGCAGATCGCGGACTTGTTCGAGCGCGTCGGAAAAATTTCGCGCGCGGTCGTCGCGCCGGTCATCCCCTGCCCGGTTCCTTACGGCTACCGCAACCGCATCATGATCCGCAGCCAGTGGAACGGCCCGGCGAAAAAACTGGAGATCGGCTTCATCCGCACGGACAACAAATTCGTCGAGGACATCACGGAATGTAAAATCGCCGAGCCGGCGCTGAACGAGCAGATTTTGCACGTCCGCGCCCACCCGCCGCCGAAGGGCGGCATCAAAGTGGTGCTGCGCGTGCAGCCGGAAAACTGGGAGGTGCCGCCGGATTCGTTTTTCCAGAATAATTTTTTCCTGCTGCCGAAGCTGGTGGCGACCGTCCGCGAATTTTTGGCCGCCGGCGGCGCGCGACATCTGATTGATTTGTATTGCGGCGTGGGCTTCTTCGGCATCGAGGCGGCGGCGGTCGTGGATTCGTTCGTCGGCGTGGAATATGACAAGCTGGCCATCGCGGCGGCGCGCAAAAACGCGGCGGCCCGGGAAATTCACAACGGCGAATTCATCGCGGCGCAGGTGGAGAACATTTTGCCGGAGCTGCTGAAAAAATTTTCACCGGAAAAGACGGCGGTGATTCTCGACCCGCCGCGCAAAGGCTGCTGGCCGGAAACATTGGAACTGCTGCGCCAGCACCGGCCGGCCCAGGTGATTTACGTCTCGTGCCATCCGGCAACGATGGCGCGGGATTTGAACATTATGTGCGCGGATGGTGTCTTTGAATTGGCACGCGTGCAGCCGCTGGACATGTTTCCGCAAACGCAGCATGTCGAGTGCGTGGCGGATCTGCGCCGCCGAAACTGAACTTGCCAACGCGCGGTTCTTGGATTCAACTGGACGAAAGCGATGACAAAACAAAATCAGACCGACCCGCGAAAACAATTTGCCCCGCGCATTTTGCCGTGGCTGCTCGGCGCGGCGATGCTGCTGGTCTATGGGCTGACGCTGAACCGCTGGGTGTCGGTGCTCAATCTCGGCCCGGTGGCGTCACTCTCCGGGTTCGTCTGGCAGCCGCAGTATTTTAATCCGCTGGCCTTTCTGGCCACCTACCCGATCCGCTGGCTGCCGCCGGCGCAGATTCCGCTGGCGCTAAATCTGTTTTCCGCCGTCTGCGGCGCGATCACGCTGGCGATGCTGGCGCGGACCGTGGCTTTGTTGCCGCAAGACCACACGGAGGCGCAGCGGCAGCGCGAACGCAATGACTTCTCCTTTCTCACCGGCTGGCCGTCGTGGTTTCCGCCGGTGGTGGCGGTGGCGCTCGTCGGACTGCAACTGACGTTCTGGCAGCACGCGACGAGTTTCACGGGCGAGATGTTTGATCTGCTGCTGTTTGCGTTCATCATCTGGCAGTTGGCGGAATACCGGCTGGACGAACAACCGTGGCGGCTGAACACGTTGACAATAGTTTATGGCGCCGCCCTGGCCGAAAACTGGGCGATGCTGGCATTCCTGCCGGTTTTCATCACGGCCATCATCTGGCTGCGCAAGCTGGAGTTTTTCAACGCGCGTTTTCTCCTGCGCCTGGCTCTATGCGGACTGGCTGGCATGATGTTTTTTCTGGTGCTGCCGCTGATAGCCAAAACTTCCGCCACTTTTCCGGTCGGCTTCTGGGAGGCGTTGCGGCCCAACCTGCGGATGGAATGGCTAGTGATGAAAGCTATCGGCGATGGCGGCGTCCGCCACAATCTGGCGCTGATGTCGCTGACCACGCTGCTGCCGGTGCTGGTGATGTCCATCCGCTGGAGCGCCTCCTTCGGCGACAGCAGCCACCTCGGGGCCGGGCTGGCGAGAAACATGTTTCACTTCATTCATGCGGTGATTTTAACCGTATGCGTCTGGGTGATGTTTGATCCGCCGTTCAGCCCGCGCCAGATCGGCCTCGGAGTGCCGTCGCTCACGCTCTATTACTTTGCCGCCTTGAGCATCGGCTACTATTGCGGTTACTTCCTGCTGGTGTTCGGCAAGGATGCCATGCCCTCGCGCCGGCAAAGCAAGCCGGAGCCAATTCTGCCGGACGGTTTGCTGTGGCTGTGTCCGGTGATCGTGGCCGGCACCCTGGCCGCCGCCATGCTGGCGGCCGGCGTGCTGGTCTATAAAAATTTCCCCATCATCCGGCAGGCCAACGGCGACGTCCTGCTGAAATTCGCGCAGTTCACCACGCAAAACCTACCGCGCGGCGGCGCGATTCTGTTGTCCGATTCCGACCGGCCCGGCCAGAATGATCCCACCCGCGCGTTTCTGATTCAAGCCGCGCTGGTGCGCGAAGGCCGCGCCAAGGATTATCCGGTGGTGGACACGCAGGCGCTGAACTGGCCGCAATATCATCGCTATTTGCACAAAACTTTTCCGGGCAAATGGCCGAAGCTGGTCGGCGACAAGGAAGTGGGCGCGGTCAATGCCCTCATGCTTTACAGTCTGATCACCGATCTTTCCAAGAGCAACACCATCTGCTACCTCAATCCCAGCTATGGCTATTACTTCGAACAATTTTACCCGGAACCGCACGGCCTGACCTACCGGATGAAGCCGTTGCCGGCGGACACGCTGCTGGCTCCGCCGTTGGCTGAAAAACTCATCGCGGAAAATGAAACCGTGTGGTCCAGCGTCACGGACTCGGCGAGTCCGGCCATTGAAAAAGCCCTGAAAATCCAGAAGCTGCTCTCCGCACCGGAAGCGCAGCGGCCAAAAAATTTCGCGGACAAATTGTTGGCGCATCTGCACATCGTGACCGAACCCGATCCGAACGCCCTGCTGGTCGGAACCTTTTATTCGCGCAGCCTGAATGACTGGGGCGTGGCGCTCCAGCGCGCCAACCAATTGGACAAAGCCGCCGTCCGTTTCAACACCGCCCTGCTCTTCAATCCCGACAATGTCGCCGCCGGCATCAATCTCGATTTCAACCGTTCGCTCCGCGCCGGCACCGCCGCCTCGGTGGCGGTCGGGCGCATCACCGCCGACCAGTTCGGCAAATACCGCGATTGGAACCAGGTGCTCAACGCCTGCGGCCCGTTCGACGAAACCAGTTTCTGTTTCCAAAGCGGCGTCCTGCTCACGCAAGGCGCGCTCCTGCGGCAGGCCATTGCCGCCTTCGCCCGCGTCCGCCAGTTGGTGCCGGACAATCTGGCCACGCGCCTGTGGCTGGCCCAGCTTTACCTGTATGCGCGCCTGCCCGACCGGGCGTTTGAAGCCTTGCACGACCCGCTGACGGAGCCGGGCCGCTTTTCACTAACCGAGAAAAATTCAACGGAATTGAACCTCCTCACCTCGGCGGCATATTTTCAGAAAGATGAAATTCCCCAAGGCGTCGCCCTGCTCGAATCCGAACTCAACCGCCATCCCGAAGACGAAAACCTGTTCACCCTCGCCTCGCAAGCTTTTATGATGCGCGGACTTTACACCAACGCCCTCCGCGTCATTGACCGCAAACTCGCCCTCACGCCCGACGATCCGAAATGGCTCTTCGGCAAAGGCTACGCCAAGATTCAGATCGGCGCCTACAACGATGCCATCGCCGCCCTCACTCGCGTCATGGAAATCCAGACCAACGATCCCACCGCGCGCTTCAACCGCGCCCTCGCCTATCTCGACAGCGACAAACTCGATCTGGCCCGCGCCGACTACGCGCAATTGCAGACCACCTACACCAATTCCTTCCAAGTCGCCTTCGGCCTCGCCGAAGTGGCTTGGCGTCAGCGCGACACCAACGCGGCCATCCACAATTACCAGCTTTACCTCGCCACCGCGCCCACCAACTCGGTCGAATTCAGAATCGTCCACGAGCGCATCGCCCAGCTTCAGAAAAAATAGCGCGCCATGCGCGTCACGCACATCATCACCCGGCTGGTCATCGGCGGCGCGCAGGAAAACACGCTGGCCACCATTCGCGGATTGCGGACCAAGCCTGATGTGGAAGTGAAATTGATTGCCGGCCCGACCATCGGCCCGGAAGGTTCGCTGGAAAATAACGCCGCCGAAATTCCCGGCCTGCTCACCATCGTTCCCGAACTCGTCCGGCCCGTTCATCCGTTGAAAGATTTTATCGCGCTTCGCAAGCTGGAAAAAATCCTGTGCGAACAAAAACCGGACCTCGTCCACACGCACAGCGGCAAGGCCGGCGTGCTCGGCCGGCTCGCCGCCAAACGCGCCGGTGTGCCCGTCATCATTCATCATATCCATGGCCCGTCGTTCGGCAGCTTTCAAGGAGCGCTCGCCAACTTTGTTTTCACCGCCGCCGAGAAGTATGCCGCGCGCGTCACCGATCATTTTTTCTGCTCGGCGGCGGCGATGACGAAAATCCATCTCGCCGCCGGCATTGGCCGGCCTGAAATGTTCACGCGCATTTTCAGCGGCTTCAATTTGCAGCCGTTCTTCAACGCGACCAACGACCTCGCGCTCCGCCGACAGCTTGGCCTCGACGAAAACCATTTTGTCATCGGCAAAATCGCCCGCATTTTCCGGCTCAAAGGCCACGCGGATTTGCTGGCGGCTTTTGCGAAAATCATTCCGCAGGTTCCCCACGCGCGGCTGCTCTTTGTCGGCGACGGCTCGCTGCGCGGCGAAATGGAAAAACAGGTTCACGCGCTCGGCCTCGACGGCAAGGTGATTTTCGCCGGTCTGGTTCCGCCCGGCGAAGTTGCGCGCTACGTCGGCATCATGGATTGCGTCGCGCATCTCTCGCACCGCGAAGCCTTGTCCCGCGCCTTGCCGCAGGCGCTGGCGGCAGGCAAGCCGGTTGTGGCTTATGATTTCGACGGCGCTGACGAGGTCTGCCTGGAAAACAAAACCGGCTTCATCGTCCACATCGGCGACACGGACGCCGCCGCGCAAAGATTGTTGCAACTTGCGAATGACTCCGCGCTCCGCAACCGCTTTGGCCGCGCCGGCGCGTTCTTTGTGCGCGAAAATTTCTCTGTCGAAAAAATGGTGAATGACCAATATGATGTTTACCAGAAGCTAATGGAACGCCGAACTCCGGTTCGGCCAGTTCCAGTTTAACACAAACGCGCCGATACGGAGATCGGCGCTCCGGCACACAACGCAACCGACACCTTGACCTTCCCTTTCAACTTTTTCATCGCCGCCTTTGCCGGCGCGTTCGTGGTTTCGCTGCTCGCGCTGCCGGTCTGGCGCAAATGGTGTCTGCGCACCAATCTGGTGGACGATCCGGGCCATCGCAAGATTCACACCGCGCCCGTTCCGCTGGCCGGCGGCTTTGCGGTGCTGACGGGAATTCTCCTGCCGCTGCTCGTCGGCGCAATTCTGCTCAAGTTTGAAATCGTAAAACTTTCCACCGCCTCGGCCATTGTGCATGGCCTTGATCAGCGGAAGCATGAACTCGCCGTGCTCGCGCTGGGCGCGGTCGCCATCACGCTGCTCGGTTGGCTGGACGACAAGCACGAATTGAAAGCGCTGCCCAAATTCATCGGCCAACTGCTCATCGCCATCGCCGTGGCCGCCGTGTGCAAGCGCATCACGCTGTTTGTTCACAGCGAAGTTTTCAGCTACGCCGTTACCATTCTGTGGCTGCTCACCGTCATCAATGCTTTCAATTTCATGGACAACATGAACGGCCTTTGTGCCGGGCTGGGCGCGATTGGTGCGTTGCTCTTCGCGCTGCTGGCGGCCGCGAAAGGCGAATACCTCGTGGCCATCACCGGCTTTCTGATGTGCGGCGCGCTGGTGGGTTTTCTGCCGTGGAATTTCCCGGAGGCCCGCGCGTTTCTCGGCGATGCCGGCAGCCATCTCGTCGGCTACCTGCTCGCGGTGATGGCGATTCTCCCGCACTTTTACACCAGGCAGGAACCGCATCACCTGGCCGTGCTCGCGCCGCTGCTGGTGCTGGCAATTCCGCTGATTGATCTCGCGCAAGTCAGCCTGTTCCGCACGCTGAACAAAAAACCGTTTTGGATCGGCGACACCAATCATCTTTCCCACCGGCTGGTTCGCGCCGGTTTGAGCCGCACCCGCGCCGTGCTGGTGTTGTGGCTCGCCGCCGCCATCATGGGCGCGCTGGCGTGCGGGCTTTGATTATATTTCATGCTTAATGACCTCGGCAAAACTCGGAACGCCGGCCTCCGGCACGGCTCGAAACGGTTGTATTTCCAACGCGCCGTGCCGGAGGCCGGCGCTCCAAACATAACCACGGTGCTTTTTGCCGAAGTCTCACTTGATTTATCTCGCAGGCGATTTTGCTAAAGCCGGTCGAACTTGCTCCGATGTAATGACGAACTGACAGTTGATTGAAAATTATAACCCGCCACAAAATAAAACCATGAGCATTACCAGCATCAATTCCGGCACCGCCGCCTACCCGGCCACTTCCTCCAAAACCACGGCCCAATCCCCCGCCGGGATTAAAGCCGCCCATAAAGGCCACCACCATCACAAGGCCAAAGCCACGACCCCCGCTGCATCCACCACCACGCCGGTCAGCAGCAGCAACGCAAGTTCCGCCGTGAACAGTAATGGCGGCAGCTTGAATGTGACGGCTTGAACGGCAGCGGGTTTTCCGCGTTGCTTTCGGCCTTGGTTTTTTGAAGTTCAACGCTGGCGCAGGGTCGGGATGCCCGGCGCGTTGCGGCTTGGCCAACCAGCCTTCGACGGTGAGCACTTGCCCGCGCGTCCGAGGCTGCATGAACTCAAGCCGTCACCGCTGGTCCGCGCCGGGCTGGCGTGCGGGCTTTGATTGGGAAAGCCGTGGCGATGGCGCTAAAACAAAACCAACGTCCCGCTTAAATGAAATCTGTCTGCTTGCCGGAGAAATGTTTGCCGGAAATGCTTTCCTTCCCGGATTTGGCGAAGGGGTTTTCCTGCGGCGGGGCTTCCACGCGCTCCATGCCGCTCAACAAACCCTCAATTGTCAAAATCCGAGTCTTTGGTTATCGGATCATAATCAGTGCTTCCATATATTTATACGGAGAAAAAGTGCCAATCTTTCAAACTATTTCAAAAATGCGTGGTTTTTTTGCAAATAGCCGTGAATGAAGGCTGATTGGCGTCTTTTAATGGTTGCCGGGCGTCTGGCAACGATTGATTGGCGTCACGCAACGGCTGAAGGAGGCCAAAGAATCGCTGCTTGAATTCACGCAATGCCTGAAAGAGGCCACGCAATGGCGGAAGGAACTCCTTCGGCGGGGGCATGAACTCCGGCAATCGCTGCCTGACGCCAAGCAATGGCTGATGGAACTCACGCCGTCATTGCCGGGCCTCACGCCATGATGGCATGAGGTCACGCGGTCATTGCGCGGAGCGGACTGACGACTGGCCGACCGGCTGGTTATCACGTCACGAGTTGGGCTGCGGACGAAATTGGTCTTCACGATTTGTTCCCAACCCCATGATTTGCCAGCCGGACGAAGCGGCAGCCGCCGGCTGCCTGGCGGCCCGGATGACGGCCAGCATTTTGGCGGGAGAATAAAGTTTCAAAACGAAATCGGACGCGCCCGCCGCCAGCGCTTCCCGCCGGCGGATGCCGTTGAAAAAAGTGGTGACCATCACAATGCAGAGGTGGGGCGCAATTTTCCGAATGTGCGGGAGGGCTTCAATGCCGTTCATCCCCGGCATCTCCACATCTAGCAACAGGGCGTCCGGGGCCGGGCTGTTTGCGAGGGCGGCCAGCAGCTTTGCCACGGAAGAAAAATGCCGCTCGCACGTCACCGCCGGCTCACGCCCGAGCACCTGCACGAGCAGCTCGCGAAAATCGTCGCTGTCATCCACCAGCCAGATGCGCAGCGGCGGCGGCGCGCCCGCGCCCATTTCGGTTGCCATGGTTGTGTTCCCTGCCATACATTTTTAGGGGTTGCCGGTTCCTCGGCCCGGCGGCATCCGCCGCCAAACCGGCCGGGCTTGCGCCTACAACATGACAGACCGTGCGCCCGGCTGCTTCGATTGGCCGCGACTCTACTCCCTTCATTCTTGGAGGTCAAAAGTTTTTATTCAAATGTGAATCTGGCGCGCTACTATGCCTGGATTCCGCCGGCCGCCAACGGCCTGATTTCTTTTCGTGTGTTTCATTTCATTCTGGGTTAAATACTCCGCGTGAAAATCCTCTTCATCGGCGACATTGTCGGCTCTCCGGGCCGGCGCGCGGTCAAGGAACTTTTGCCCAAACTGCGCCCGCAGCTCGGCCTCGATGTCATCATTGCCAACGGCGAGAACTCCGCCGGCGGCAACGGCATCACGCCGGACATCGCCGAAGAGTTGTTCGGCTGCGGCGTGGATGCCATCACCACCGGCGATCATTTGTGGGATCAAAAGGAGGTCATGGAGCTGCTGCAAAACGAGCCGCGCTTTCTGCGTCCGCTGAATTATCCGGCGGGCACGCCGGGCAAAGGCAGCGCCATCTTGAAAATCCGCGACCTGCCGCCCATCGCCGTGATGAATGTTCAGGGCCGCACGTTCATGCAGCCGCCGCTGGACAATCCGTTCCCCCTCGCGCTCGAAGAAGCCAAGTGGCTGCGCCAGCATACGAACATCATTTTCGTGGATTTCCATGCCGAGGCGACGTCGGAGAAGATTGCGTTTGCGCGGATGCTGGACGGCCAGGTCAGCGCCGTGGTGGGCACGCACACCCATGTGCAGACGGCGGACGAACAGATTTTCCCCGGCGGCACGGCTTTTCTCACGGACGCCGGCTTCACGGGTCCGCATGAAAGCGTGCTGGGCCGGGAGATTCATCCGGTGCTCCAGCGGTTCCGCACGTCCATGCCGCAACGCTTCGAGGTGGCGCGCAACGACATCAAGCTGAACGGCGCGGTGGTGGAAATTGACAACGCCACCGGCAACGCCGTGAGCATCCGGCGCGTGTCGGAGAAATTGAGATAAAAGCCGTTAAACCACCGGCAAGGGCGCGAATTGTTTGCCGAGGACAGGCAGGCTTTTGGTCTTGAGCCAAGACTCCAGCACGCCGGCATAGACGCTGCGGAAATCCACGTTGTATTTCACGTCGCCTTGAAACAAATCCGCCGGCGCGAGGCTGGGATATTTTCCGAGCAATCCGGCTTTCACTTTATTCCCGATGACAAACATCGGTGCGGCGGCGCCGTGGTCGGTGCCGCCATTCGCATTCTCGGAAACGCGCCGGCCAAATTCGCTGAAGGTCATCACGAGCACGCGGCCCAAATTGCCCTGCGCCTTGAGATCGTCGGTGAAGGACTTGACGGATTCCGCGAGATCGCCGAGCAACCGCTGCTGCGAACCAAGCTGGTTGGTGTGCGTGTCGTAACCGCCCTGCGAGACGTAATAAATCCGCGTGGGCAGCCCGCCGCCGATGAGCTTGGCCACGAGCTTGAGCGAAGTGCCGAGCTGCGAGGCGGGATACTCGGACTGGTTCTGCACGCGCGCGGCAATGGCGCGAACTTCGTCGGAGCTGTGCTGCGCATCGAGCGCGGTGCGGGAAATAAAATCCACCGCGCGGCCGCCGGTCATGGGCATGCCCGCCGGCAACATCGCGATGCTGCCGCCGGAATTGTCATCCGGCAGCGGACTGGACATCTCCAGCTCGTTGAGTTTTTTGTAGGATTCCTCGGTGGCCGCGCCGTTCGCCATGAAGCGGTAGTTCTGCGGATTGTTAAAGACGATGCCTTTCGGCTTCGCCGCAAAGAACGCCTGCGGCAATTGATTGCCAATGGTCACGCCCACGGCCGGATCGGCCCCGGCGCAGGCGTTGTCGAAATAGCGGCCGAGCCAGCCGTATTTCTCCACGCGGTCGGAGTCGCTCGCCGTCTGCCAGATTTCCGTGGAACGGAAATGCGAGCGATTCGGATTCGGATAGCCAACGCCTTGGATGACGGAAAGCTGGCCGGCATCGAAAAGTTCCTTGAATCCTTTCAGCGCGCCGTGCAAACCGATGGAGTCAGACAGTTTCAAAATATTATCCGCCTTCAAGCCAAGCGTCGGCCGCGCACGATGGTAAAAATCATTCGTGAAGGGAACGACGGTGTTGATGCCGTCATTGCCGCCGGCCATTTGCAGGACGACGAGAATGTTCGCGTCCCTGCCCGTGGGCGTCTGGATGGCGGAATCGGCGGCCTCGGCCTGGAGCGCGGTAAACGTGTTGGCAAGAAACGCCGGCACGGTCCACGCAAGCGAACTGCCGAGCACGGTGCGGCGGAGAAATTCGCGCCGCGTCTGGAGGGTGATTTCGTTTTTCATAGGTCAGGTGACTTGATATTCCGGCGTGGACATCATCAGCCGGATGGTGGTGACGATGTCCGCGTTGGACAGTTTGGTTTTGGCATCGAGAAACTCGCGCAAGATTTGTTCCTGCGCACTGTTGAGCGACGCCTGAAACAATCTTTTTTCCAGCGCCGCCACAATCGTCGTCTTGTCCGCGCGTTCTTCGGGCGAAAGGATTTTTTCCACGTTCACGCCGCCCAGGCGGAGACGTTGCAACGCCTTCATCGCCTTCTGGCCGTTGCCCGCGCCCTTGCCGCCAAAATCCCCGGCGGTCAGCGCCGGAAGCTGGCCTTCGACCAGCGCCTGCGCATCGTTGTAACGCGTCAGCAGCGTGTTCGTCGTGATCCAGGTCACGCCGCCGTCCCAGCCTTTGACGTTCGGCGGCGCGAACAAATCCTGCCCGAGCTGGCGCAACATTCCCCAGCTCACCAGCGGCGGCGGCAGCTCGGATTCCAGCACCCGCACGGTGTTGACCAGCCATTGCACGGGGCTTTTGACCTGATTGCGAATGATGTCCGGCGCGTAAAATTCTTCGCTGCAAAAAAGCGCGCGGAGAAAGGGCTTGAAGTTGTTCCCGTTCGCGCGGAAATTCGCCGCCAGCGCCTCGGCCAATGCTTCCGAGGGCACCTGCCCGGCAAAATAATTCCACAATTTCGCGGTGATGAATTTGGCCGCCTGCGGCTGCGACACGATGATTTGAATCACGTCGTCGCCATCGAAATTTCCGGTGCGGCCCAGAAACGTCTTCTCGCCGGTGTCTTGAAAAAACGGCCGGTAAATATAACGCTCCTCCTGTCGTTCCAGCGACCAGCCGGTGAGCGCCCGCGCGGCCTCGGCAATGTCGTGCTCGGTGTAATGCCCTTCGCCCAGCGCGAACAGTTCCATCACCTCGCGCGCAAAATTTTCGTTCGGATGCGCCTTGCGGCTTTGCGCCTGGTCCAGCCAGATGAGCATCGCGGGATCTTTGCCCGCCTCGGTGAGCAACTGCTGCCAGTTGCCGGTGGCCAGCCGGCGGAACAGTTCGTTTTGCCGCCACATGAAATAGGCTTCGCGCACCTTTTCATAGCTCGTCGCAAAATGGCCGTGCCAGAACAGCACCATTTTCTCCTGCAATGGCCGCGGGCCGGAAACCATGCGCTGCAACCACCAGCCGCGCAATTCCATGATGCGTCGGCGCTGCGTCTGCTGGAGTTCCTGCTGCAACTGCTTCTTGTCCGCCGGCGTGCCGGAGCGGTTGACCTCCTGAATTTTTTTCATCTGCTCCGCATCGGGCTTGGCCCAGTCGGGTGCCGGCGTCGGGTCGGGAATTTTTTCGAAGTCCAGCAATGCTGAAACCGCCCCGTCCAGTCCGAGATCGGCCAGTTTCTGGATTTCCGCCGGCCGGCCGCCGAAACCCGCGCGGTTCAGCAGATGCGCCGCCTTCGCGTAATCCCAGTTTGTGGATGAAATTGGCTTAAGCATATGATTCGTAAGACGAATATAGCACTAAACAGGTTTCACCGTGGTTGCAAAGAAAATACCGGTCCGGGCAAGTTGGACGCTGCCGCAAAAAAGATTTTGCCGAACACGCCTAGGGTGAAGTCCCGGCGGAAAGAATTTTGGCTCCAATGTCCGCGCCATTCAATTCCAGCACCGCCCGCGCGGGTGTCGGCTCCAGCGATTGCGGGGCCGACCACGGCGCGCCCGCAGCCAGCGCCACCGGGCCATCCGCGCCGGCGATTTTCAATTTGAGGTGGTCCGGCTTGGCTTCAACTTCCACGCCAGTCTCGGCAAAATGCTGCCGCCATTGGGTAAAATCGGCATCCGTTTTCAATCCGCTGCCAGCGCGGAGCCAAAAGGCCGCGCCGGCGTTGATGCCGGTGAATCGCGGTTGGTCGCCCGGCCCAACGTGTTCCACCGCCAGCCGCACGGCACCAAAAGCATTGCCGTCATAAATCAGAAAAACAGAAGCCGTCCGTCCGTCCAGCCCGCGCGACCACGGCACGCGCAGGCCGAGCGCGGCGCTGCTTTTGCGGATCACGACGGCTTCGCCCGGCGACACCGGCAGCCGGCTCGGCGTGTTGGTGGAAAAATTCACGCGGCGCTCGCCAATCCAAAAACCGTCCGCCGCCAGCGGCAGCACAAAATTGGAAACCAACGTAACGGCATTCGTCGGAATATCCTTGCTGCGATAAATCACCAGACCAAGCGCGTCGGTGTTCCGCTGCGCGGCCGTCCAAAACGGATCCAGATGAAAAGTTTTCTCATGTGCGCCGGCGGGAATTTTTTTCTGGCCGTAGGCATCGTCGCGCCCGTCGGCGATGAAATAGCCGCGCACGGATTTTCGTTGGCCCGGCCAGTCTGCCGTCAACGGCATATCCATCCGCCCGCCGTAGCTGGACGCCGTGCAGCTCAACGTGATGTCCGGCAGCAGAAAATGCGTGCGCGAATCCCACCAGTTGGTGCCCCAGCTTTGCCGGACGAGCCGGGGAAACTGGCCGGCCAGCGCGCGATCTTTTTGCGGCGGATGCCAGCGGGCCTGCGCGGAAAAGATGGCGTCAATGTCCATCGGCAGCGGCACCGCCAGCCAGTCGTTCATCGCGAGCTGCCGGTCCAGTTCGCCGAGGCCGCGAAGATAGTCGTAAGTGCGGCTTTGCGCGCCGGCGAGTTTTTGCGCGGGCAGAAACCAATTAAGCGCGATGTCGGTCCAGAATAATTCCAGCAGCACTCGCGCCTGGGTGCGGCCGGTTGCGCGCTGGCAGAACATCTCAATCATGCCCAAGCCGTCCAGGTCAACGCCAGTGTAAGTCGGGCTGTCGAATTCGTGAATGCCCGCCGTTTGCGTGTAGCGGAATAATTTTTCCAGCCGCGCGTAACCTTCCTCGGCCACGTCCGGTTGGCCCAGCGCCTCACCCAGCAGAATGAGGTCACCGGCGTTCATGATCGCGATGTTGGAATAGCTCGACGGAACCTTGTGGCGCAAACAGCCCTGGACGGAAAGCTCCAATAATTTTTCCAGCCGCAGCCGCGCCGTTTCAGGAATAAAATCCCGATGCTTCAGCCACAGCAGCGCGCCGCCGCGCATGGAAAAATCCACGGCGTTGTAATCCAGCACTTTCCCGTCGCGCATGGACCACCAAAAATTGCCGTAGCTGCGGCTTTTCGGATCGCGGTCCTGCATCTGCTCGGCCAGGGCGAACAGGCGGTCCAACCGTTCGGGATGCTGCCGCGCCTCGCACAGCACCAGCGCGTAGGCGAACAGTCCGCGCGAGGTCAACGTCTCGGACGGTTTTGCACACGAGCGCCAGAAGCCTTCCTCGTGGACGACCAGATTGCTGGCAATTTCAGGTCCATATGGCGCCGCCGCCAGCCGGCCAGTTGCCGCGAGCAGCCCGGTCCAAAGGCCGAGCCAAAAAAGAATCCGAATCTGACGGTGATTTTTTAACATATTCATTGTGACGCCGCCCGACGGCGCGGAGTCACATCTTTATTGAAGCCGTTCCAAAGGCACGGGGAACGAACATGATCGGCAGGGCAATTTGCTGGACTGCCATTATGATCAGATTTAGGCTGGTTCCACAAAAAGGAACGGCTGCACAACACGCCGTCCATTATCTATTAGGCCACACTACGCGCCATGAAACTTTCGCCCGAAATCATAGCCAGAGTTCAGGCCGTCGAAGACAAGCTCGCAGAGCTTGATCCGGTTCTGCACGATTTCTGCGCACGGAGAGGTTTTACTTTTAGCAGCCATGTCGGCGTCTGGCCGCGCAGGAAGGTCTGGGCGCGTGAAGAGGTTGACCGCACACTAGATTTGATTATGGATTTGACCGTTCCAGAAGTTATGGAGCGCGGATTCTATCCCGATATGCCGTGGACTTTGTGCGCGACTGCGTCAGAGATGCTACCGATGCCAGGTCGCGTTTTGATGGAGGATATTTTTCATGGTTTGCCATTCTCACAGATAGCCGATGTTCTCGCAGCACGGCTTGAGGATGGGTTAGTGATATTGCGGAAGATTAAGCATGAAGATATTGTTACCAGAGGTCAGATTCATGGACGTGTGGCCTAACATCAGGTTAGGCTGCCAAGCCCGACCTGGTTTCTCCAAACAAAAACGGCGGCTGGTAATCCAGCCGCCGTTTGGTTTAAGCGTGTATTGACGCGGAATTATTTTTTCTTTGCAGCTTTCGCCTTGCGCTTCTCTTCAATCGCAGCTTGCGCGGCGGCCAGTCGCGCCACCGGCACGCGGAACGGCGAGCAGGAAACGTAGGTCAAACCGGCGCGATGGCAGAACTTCACGGAGTCGGGATCGCCGCCGTGTTCGCCGCAGATGCCGAGCTTGATGCCGGGGCGGGTCTTGTTGCCCTTCTCCGCCGCAATCTGGATGAGTTGGCCGACGCCCGTTTGGTCAATCGAGGCGAACGGATTTTTCTTTATGATTTCGTTCTCGGTGTAGGCACCGAGGAAGGAACCGGAGTCGTCGCGCGACATGCCGAGACAGGTCTGCGTGAGGTCGTTCGTGCCGAAGCTAAAGAACTCGGCGGTTTGCGCAATCTCGTCCGCCGTGAGCGCACCGCGCGGAACTTCGATCATCGTGCCGACGCTGTAGGCGAATTTCACTTTCTTCTCGGCCATCACCAGCTTGGCGACTTCGTGAACGATGGCGACCTGCAAATCCAGTTCGCGCTTGAAGCCGACGAGCGGGATCATGATTTCGGGCTTGGGCTTGAAGCCGGCCTTCTGCGCATCGGCGGCGGCCTCGAACACGGCGCGCGCCTGCATCCGGGTGATTTCCGGGAACTTGATGCCGAGCCGGCAGCCACGGAAACCGAGCATGGGGTTGAACTCGTGCAGTTCGTGGACACGGTTGATGATTTTCTCGACGGGAATGTTGAGCTTTCGCGCGAGGTCCATCTGCGATTCCTTGGTGTTGGGGAGGAATTCATGCAGCGGCGGATCAAGGAAACGAATCGTGGCCGGGAATCCTTTCAGCGCCTTGAAGATGCCGAAGAAGTCGTCGCGTTGATACGGCAGCAGCTTGGCGAGCGCGGCTTCGCGGGCTTCGAGCGTGTCGGCGAGAATCATCTCGCGCATGGCGTCAATGCGGTCGCCCTCGAAGAACATGTGTTCCGTGCGGGTGAGGCCGATGCCCACCGCGCCAAACGCGACGGCGTTGCTGGCCTGCTCCGGCGTGTCGGCGTTCGTGCGCACTTGCAGGCGCGTGAACTGCGAGCACCATTTCATGAGCTGGACGTAGTTCTTGAATTTCTCGGTGGCCTGTGCGGCCTTGTCGCCGTGGAGCAGGCCGGCGATGATTTCGGACGGCGCGGTTTTGACTTCGCCCGCATAAACCGTGCCGGCAGTGCCGTCAATGGAGAGGAAATCGCCTTCCTTGAACGTCTGGCCGCTGATGGTCACGGTCTGCTTGTCGTAATCAATATGCACCGCCGCCGCGCCGCAGATACAAACTTTGCCCATCTGCCGGGCCACGAGCGCCGCGTGCGAGCTGACGCCGCCGCGCGCGGTGAGAATGCCTTCCGCCGCGATCATGCCGCGCAGATCTTCCGGCGAGGTTTCGATGCGGACGAGCAGGACTTTTTCGCCGCTCTTCTCGGCCTCAACCGCGCGTTCGGCGTTGAGATAGATTCGGCCGCAAGCCGCGCCGGGACCGGCGGGCAAACCCGTGGCGATGGCGGTAACTTTTTTAATTTCGGCCAAATCAAAGATCGGCGCGAGCAATTGGTCGAGCTGGTCGGCCGGATTGCGGAGCACGGCGGTTTCGGCGTCAATCAATTTCTCCTTCACCATGTCAATGGAGAACTTGAGCGCGGCGGCGGCGGTGCGCTTGCCGTTGCGCGTCTGGAGCATGAACAGCTTGCCTTCCTGGATCGTGAATTCCACGTCTTGCACATCCTTGAAATGTTTTTCGAGCAGCGCGCGAACCTTGAGCAGTTCGGCGTAGGATTTGGGCATCTCGTCCTTGAGGTTAAGCACGGGTTCGGGCGTGCGCACGCCGGCCACCACGTCTTCGCCCTGCGCGTTGATGAGGAATTCGCCGTAGAATTCATTGGTGCCGTTCGCGGGATTACGCGTGAACGCCACGCCGGAGCCGGAGGTTTCGCCGGTATTGCCGAACACCATCGCCTGCACGTTGACGGCGGTGCCCCATTCCGTCGGGATATTATATTTGCGGCGATAAACAATCGCGCGATCGTTCATCCAGGAACTAAACACAGCGCCCGCCGCACCGCGAAGCTGGTCCCACGCGTCGTTCGGAAACGCCTTGCCGGTGCGCTCCTTGACGAGCGCCTTGAAACGCGCGACGAGTTCCTTCTGGTCGTCAGCGGTGAGCTTGGAGTCTTCGATGTCGGCGTGATATTTTTCGTGCTTGAAGCTGTGAATGACGGTTTC
>Ga0182030_10001136_pt1 | contig 53886 bp, 44 predicted proteins | sample 812S3MmetaG_FD_121299 | JGI IMG/M metagenome (GOLD analysis project Ga0182030, IMG submission 121299) | Permafrost microbial communities from Stordalen Mire, Sweden - 812S3M metaG (Illumina Assembly) | ecosystem: Environmental > Terrestrial > Soil > Wetlands > Permafrost | place: Sweden...
CCCTGAAGATCGAGCCGCACATCGCCGTTGGCACCGGCGGGACGACCAACATTGTCATCGTGCCGGCGGGCGGCTGGTTTTATGATTTTGTGGATGTGCCGGTGGGCTTCACCAATCTCACGGTATTCGCCACCGACCTATCGTCAGTGCCACCTACCCCATCGCCTATATTGCTGGCGCTCCAGTTCGGCGTGGATCCGACCTTGACCAACAATCTCGCCATCGTGGGGCTGACGAATGGCCCGTTGCGGAACACCAACTTTATTTCCTACGGCCCGCCGCTGACGCCCGGCCGCTATTACATCGGCCTCTTCAATCCCAGCATGGTTGACCACACGGTGGCGATTGGCGAGAGCCTCATTTTCTCGGCCTCGGCGGAGACGACGGTGACTTACGCCTCCACCGACACGCCGGTGCCGCTGCTGGATGACGCGGTCAACTATGACACCATTGCCGTGACGAACACGGATTTGATCGGCGGCTTCAACGTCGGCCTGCGCGTGGATCATCCGCGCATTTCGGATCTGGTGTTCACGCTGATTAGTCCCGACGGCACGCGGCATCTGCTGATGGAAAACCGGGGCGGCACCAGCACCAACGGCTGCGGCGCGACCGTCATCACGACGAATATCTACAACGTCTCGCCCAGCGGCAACGGGCAGCCGACCACCAATGTCATCAACACCGGCGTGACTTCCGGCTCGATTCCGATCACCTACAATTTTTACACGGTGCCTGACGAGATGACGGTTTATTACGGGACGACCGTCTCGACCAACACCCTGCTGCTGGACACCGGTTTTATCAGAAATCCGCCAATCGGGACGGGTGGTGGCGCGCAGAACACGCAGCCGGAAACCCTGATCGTCACCTTCCCGCCAACGAATGTTCCGCCGACTTCGACTTATCTCACGATCATCATGGACCAGTTCGGAACTTGGAACAATGTTGGCGTGAACGGAACTGAATGGACTTATTCGGCCGGCACCGTGGCGACGAATTATCTCTATCTGTCCTTCACCGAGGATACGAACCTGACGACGACGCCCATCAAGTTCGCGCCGCCGCCGTTCGTGCCGCAAACGGTTTTCACCCCGGTGATGACGGAAAATTTTGATTCCTATTTGGCGGGAACCTACACGCCACTAACCAGCAGTTTCGGCGGTGGCTGGGTCGTGGCTGCCAATCAAGTTGCAATTGTCACCAATCCTCCGGCCAGTCCCCTGCCCAATTCACTGGCGTTGGACAACGGCGTGGTGTTCACCAACATATCCACCGTGCCGGGCCAGAAGTATAATTTGACTTATAACCAAGGCAGCGTTGTGGTGGGCGCGACCAATGCCAACTGGCAGGCGCAAAATTATGCGTTCACCGCCTCGGCTACGACCACGACTTTGGTGCTGGCGGCTTCCACGAATGCCATGGCCGGCCTGACCTTCACCAACGCCCAGATACTCACGATCGGCACCAACGCGGTGCTCGACGACCTCGTGCTGACCATGCTGCCCGGAAATCTTTATTATCAGGCCGAGCAAAACTTGTCGGCGATCCTCGGCACCCGCGCCTATGGCAACTGGCGGCTGGAAGTGCTGGACAACCGTGCCAACGCGACCAATTCCGCCACCACGCTTCTGAGCTGGCAAGTGCAATTCACCTTTGCCAACACCAACCTATATACCACCCCGACGGTCATTAACACACTGCAAGGCGGCATCGCCCAGACCAATAATAATGCCGTGTCTGACAGCATCACTTGGTATTCCTTCACTGTGCCGTCCGGGCCGCCTCCCGCCAGCTTTGCCACCAACCTGCTGCTCTTTGCCAGCGCGCCGGTCAGCGTCTGGTTCAGCACCAACGTGCCGCCTACCACTAATACGATGGGGAATGTGGATTTGATTCCTAATTCCACCAACAACACCGCCAGTCCCGCCATTTTGAATACCAATACGCTTAACTGGCCGTATATCGTTCCGGGCGCGACTTACTACCTCGGCGTGCAAAACAACAATGATGTTCCCGTCAGCTACGGCATCGAGGTGGATTTTGACCAAGGGAGCTCGGCCACCCCAGGGCACTATGTCATCATCGGCAATGCCAAAGTCAGCAGCAGCGGCAAGCTCCAGTTCTCCTGGACCGCCGGCAGCAGCGGGCAATATCAGGTGCAATGGAAGAACAGCCTCACCGGCGCGTGGAACACCATCAGCAATCCCGCCACCACCACGGCCAACGGCGTCTCCACCTTCACCGACGACGGCTCGCAGTCCGCGCCGCTCGGCCAGATGCGGTTCTACCGGCTCGTCTGGGTGCCGTCCACGCCCGCAACCATCCCTTATTGACCACCCGCCCTTGGGCGGAAGCCGTCCGGGGGTCAAAAAATGCGTTATTTTGCCATTTTTGGTGGTTTTAGAGGGTTTTTCGGCCATTAAAAGTCATTTTGTTTGATGCCGAAAAACAATTCCGACGTGTCGGACAAGCCTTTCAACGTCTTGAACAAGCCTTTCAACGTCTCGAAAATGGTATTTTACGTTGTAGCAGCAGGATTCTTCGGCGCAGAAGCATCGTCCGGCGAGGCCAAGGAATTGCTCGACGAGACGCGCGGCTGAAGCGACCTGGCTGCGGAAAAGGTATTCGCCAACTCCGGCTTTGCTTTCTGCACGGCTTGGCGTAGTGTCACTCTTTGGTTTGAAGCAGAAATTTACAGCATGAGCAAAGAGTTCATCAAAATCGGCGGCGCGCGGGAGCACAACCTCAAGAACCTCACGCTCCAGATCCCGCGCGACAAGCTCGTGGTCATCACCGGCCTGAGCGGCAGCGGCAAGTCGTCGCTCGCCTTCGACACGATTTACGCCGAGGGCCAGCGGAAATACGTCGAGAGCCTGTCCGCCTACGCGCGGCAGTTTCTGGATCAGTTGCAAAAGCCGGACGTGGATTTCATCGAAGGTTTGTCGCCGGCGATTGCGATTGAGCAAAGAAGTTCTGGCAGCAGCCCGCGCTCGATCATCGCCACGACGACGGAGATTTTTGATTATCTGCGCCTGCTTTACGCGCACATCGGCCAGGCGCACTGCCCGGACACTGGCGTGCCGATTTCCACGCAAAGCACGAGCGACATCGTGGATAAAATTCTCACGCTCCCGCCCAACACCAAGGTCATGCTGCTCGCGCCGGTCGTGCGCCGGCAGAAAGGCGAGTTCCGCGACGTGTTCGAGCGCCTCGGCCGCGAAGGTTTCGTCCGCGTCCGCGTGGACGGCGAAATCATGGAACTCGGCGAAAACGTCGAGCGCATCAAGCTCGACAAAAAGAAATTTCACAATCTCGAAGTGGTCGTGGACCGGCTGGTGATTGACGAAAAAATCCGCGTGCGCCTCGGCGATTCCGTCCAGACCGCGCTGCGGCTGGGCGAAGGCGTGATGTTCACGCTGCATCAATTGCCGGAAGAGTCCAAAGTCCAAAGTCCAAAGTCCAAAGTCGGTGAAGCGCCGTCGGTCACGCATCACGCATCACGCATCATCACCGATTGGATCGAAACTTTGCACTCGAACAAGATGTGTTCGCCCGCGACCGGCAAAAGCTACGACCCGCCGACGCCCAAACATTTTTCCTTCAACGCGCCCGCCGGGGCGTGTCCCGTCTGCCACGGTCTCGGCCAGAAAATGATTTTCGACGAGGCGCTCGTCGTGCCGGACATGGACTTGCCGCTCGACGGCGCGATCCAGCCGTGGCGGCGCGCGGGCAAGCGGCTCATCATTTATTACAAGGCCATGCTGCGAAGTGTCGCCGCGCATTTCGGCGTCAGCACCGAGACGCCTTACAAGGATTTGCCGGAGGACTTCAAAAAAGTTTTGCTCCACGGCTCCGGCGAGGACGACATCGAATTCAAATTCTGGCGCGCGGGCAAAGTCAGCAGCATCAACCGTCCGTTTGAAGGCGTGCTGCCGAATCTCGAACGCCTCGCCACCGACAGCGAAAGCGAATTCATCCGCAACCGGCTCAAAGCTTACATGGCCCCGGAGTTTTGCGACATGTGCGGCGGCAAACGCTTGAAACCGGAAATCCTCGCCGTCACGCTCGGCAGCGGCCAATTTGTTTCCCAACTAAAAACTAAAAATTCAAAACTCAAAACGCTCAAGATTCCCGGCGCCTCCATCATGGACGTGTGCGGTCTGTCCGTGGAAAAGGCGGATGAATTTTTCGCCGCGCTCAAGCTGACGGAGTTTGAATTGAAAATCGCCGCCGAAGTCATCAAGGAAATCCGCGCGCGGCTCGGCTTCCTGAAAAACGTCGGCCTCGGCTACCTCACACTGGACCGCGAGAGCGGCACGCTCTCCGGCGGCGAGGCGCAGCGCATCCGGCTCGCCACGCAGATTGGCGCGGCGCTCGTCGGCGTGCTTTACGTTTTGGACGAGCCGAGCATCGGCCTGCACCAGCGCGACAACGACCGGCTGCTGGCCACGCTCAAAGGCCTGCGCGATCTGGGCAACACCGTCATCGTCGTCGAGCACGATGCCGACACGATTCGCGCGGCGGATTACATTTTGGATCTCGGCCCCGGCGCGGGCGTCCACGGCGGCGAACTGGTGGCAGCGGGCACCTTGCCGGAAATTCTCGCGGCGAAAAAATCTTTGACCGGACAATACCTCACCGGCAAACTGGAAATTCCGGTTCCGAAGAAAAGAATTTCGCCGTCGGAAGAAAAAGGCTGGCTCGAAGTGCTCGGCTGCGCGGAAAATAATTTGCAGAACATTGACGTGCGGATTCCGCTCGGCCTGTTCACCTGCGTCACCGGCGTCAGCGGCTCCGGCAAAAGCACGTTCGTGGACGACATTTTGCGCCGCGCGCTGTTCCGCAAATTCTTCGGTTCCAAGGAACGGCCCGGCGAACACCGCGCGCTGAAGGGCTTTGAAATGCTCGACAAGGTCATCGTGATTGACCAGTCGCCGATTGGCCGGACGCCGCGCAGCAACCCGGCGACTTACACCGGGATGTTCAACCAGATCCGCGATTTGTTCGCGAAAATTCCGGCGGCGAAAGTGCGCGGCTACGAGCCGGGCCGGTTTAGTTTCAACGTCAAAGGCGGCCGCTGCGAAAAATGCGAGGGCGACGGCGTGTTGAAAATCGAGATGAATTTTCTGCCGCCGGTTTATGTCACGTGCGAGGCGTGCAACGGCAAGCGTTACAACCGCGAGACGCTGGAAATTTCCTACAAGGGCAAAAACATCGCCGACGTGCTGGACATGACGGTGGACGAGGCGGTGGATTTTTTCCGCGCGGTGCCGAAGATTTACGATCCGCTGGCGACGCTCGGCGAGGTCGGGCTGGGCTACATTCATCTCGGCCAGCAGGCGACGACGTTGAGCGGCGGCGAGGCGCAGCGCGTGAAGCTGGCGACGGAGCTGACGCGCAAGGCCACGGGCCGGACGCTTTACATTTTGGACGAGCCGACGACCGGCCTGCATTTTCACGACGTGGCGAAACTGCTGGAGGTGCTCTTCAAGCTGCGCGCCACCGGCAACACGCTGCTCGTCATCGAACACAATCTGGACGTGATCAAAACGGCGGACTGGCTGATTGACCTCGGCCCGGAAGGCGGTTCCGGCGGCGGCAAAATCGTCGCCGAAGGTCCGCCGGAAAAAATCATCCACTGCGCGGAAAGCCACACGGGGCATTATTTGAAGAGCGTGCTGGCGGTTTGAACGGATATTGAACAACAAAGGAACAAAGCAACGAGGAAGAAAACAACTTTGTTTCTTCGTTGCTTTGTTGTTCGAATAAAACTCATGGATTTCCCGCTTTTGTCATTCTGCAACGTCGTTTAGATTCAGCCCATGTCTTTTTGCCGGCGATGGCTGTTGATTTTGTCCGCGCTCGTTCTGGGCGGCGGACAGCTATTGGCCGCCAGCTCGCGCGAGCAGCGCGCCTACGCCGCCGCCGTGGCTTCGTTTCAGGAAGAAATCTGGGATCGCGCGGAAACGCAAATGGCGCAGTTCGTCAAAAACTTCCGGACATCCACCAACGCGCCGATGGCGGTGCTGTTGCAGGCGCAGGCGGAATTCAAACAGGACAAATTTTCCGACGCCGTCGCCCTGCTCGCGGCGAACCAGCCGTCCGCCGGCCCGCTCGCCGACCAATATGTCCGCTGGACTGGCGAGGCGCAGTTCGCGGACGGGGATTTTTCGGCGGCGGCGGAGACGTTCGCCAAGCTGGCGGAAAATTTTTCCACCTCGCCGCTGGCACTCGGCGCGGTGGTCAAGGCGGCGGCGGCCAATGAAAAACTGGGCGAGCCGGGCTGGTTGCGGCTGGACGAGCAACTCACGGCGACCAACGGCATCTTCGCGCGCACGGCGCGGCTGGACCCGGACAACGAACAGGTGGCCGGCGGCCGGCTGCTGCTGGCGCGGTCGAAGTTTTTGCGGAACGATTTTGCGGGCGCGGACGCCATTTTGAATTTGTTGAATCCGCCGACGCTCAAGCCGGAGCAGGATCACCAGCGGTTGCAACTGCTGGGCCGCGTGAAGACCGCGTTGAAAGATCTGGACGCGGCGCTGGCGAACACGACGAATTTGGTGCAGCTCGCGCGGCTGCAAAAAAACGCGGACTGGCTGGCGGAAGGCGTGGCGGCCCAAGCCACGCTGCTGGAAAATAAAAATCTTTTGCCGGATGCCGATCTCGTCTGGCGGCAAAATCTGACGAACGCGCCGGCGGAGCGGCAGCAGGAGGCCGTTTTGAAAATCACGGTGCTGGCGGCGGCGCAGAAAAATTTCACGAACGCGGCGGCGTGGCTGGACGGATTTGTCGGGCAGTTTTCCAATTCGCCGGCGGCGGAACTGGCGCGGCTGACGGCGGGCGAATTGAATTTGCAGGAATACGCGGCGCAGCAGGCGGCGACGAACCAGCTCGCGCTGGCGCGGGAAAAATTCGACCTGCTGCTTGGCGCGGACACGAACAGTCCGCTGGCCGGCCGGGCGTTTCTGGGGCGCGGCTGGTGCCGCTGGCTGATCGGAAAAACCAACGACAGCCTGGCGGATTTCGAGCAGGCCGCGCAGAAGCTGCCGCCTTCGGAGGCGCAGGCGGTGGCGAAATTCAAGGCCGGTGACGCGCGGTTTGCGCTGGATGATTTTTCCGGGGCAAAAAATTTCTATCAGTCCGTGCTGAATGACTTCGGAAATTTTCCCGCCGTGGCGAAGTCGCTCGGCGACCGCGCGCACTACCAGATTTTACGCGCCGATTTGAAGCTGAACGACCTGGCGGGCGCGGAGGCTGCGATGCGGCGGCTGCTGGAAAAATTTCCCGCGAGCGAACTGGCGGACGACAGCCTGCTGCTGATGGGCGAGGCGTTTTCGGATTTCCGGCAGCCGGACAACGCGTTCCGGGTGTTTCAGGATTTTGAAAAATCATATCCGGACTCGCCCTTGCGGCCGCAGGTGGAATTTGCGGCGGCGCGGACGTTCGAGAGTGAATCGAAGTGGCCGGTGGCGGTCACGAATTACGAGGCGTGGCTGAATCATTTTCCGACCAACGAACTGCGGCCGCAGGTGAAGTTTGCGCTGGCGCAGGCGCATTTCCACGCGGGCGACGAAGCCGGCGCGTTCGCGCTGTTCACCGGTTTTGTCGCGGAGTTTCCGACGAATGCCGATCTCGCGCCGCTGGCGCAATGGTGGGTGGCGGACCATTTTTTCCGCGCCACGAATTTCGCCGGCGTGGAGAATTTTTTCGCGGCGGAAACCAATTACGAAAACATCTACCAGAATCCCGCGTGGCGAAATTCCACCAACCTGTTTTTTCAGGCGAAACTGATGGCCGGTCGCGCGGCGATGGCGCGGCTCGGGTTTTCCGACGCGGTCGGCTATCTCGCGGATTTGTTGACTTACACCAATTGTCCCGACGCGGTGAAGCTGCCGGCGCGGTTCGCCTACGCCCACGCGCTGATGCAGTCGGAAGTGGCGGACACAAACAAGCTGGTGGCCAATTTTCAGTCGGCGATCAGCGTGTTCGACCAGGTGCGGCAATTCTGTCCGACGAATGACTGGGCCGCGCGGGCGTGGAGCGAAATTGGCGAATGTAATTTCCAGCTTGGCGATTTGGACGCGGCGACCAACGCCTATGCGCAGGCGATCGCTTCGCCCGCCGCCGGCGACGGGCTGCGCAGCCGGGCGCGGGTCCGGCTGGGCATGGCGCTGGAAAAAAAAGCCGAGCTGCTGCCGCCGGCCGGACGCGAGCCGCTGTTGAAAATGGCGCGGGACAGTTATCTGGACGTGCTCGATGATGACTCGGCGGATCCGTTCTGGGCGAACAAGGCGGGTTGGCAGGCGCTGCCGCTGCTGATCAAATTGAAAGACGGCAGCGCGGACGAATTTTTCAAAAACCTGGAGCTTCGGCTGCCGCAGTTGAAAGACTCGCTGGAGAAGAAACGGGCGGCATTGGGCGCGGGGAAAAACTGACCATTTTTTGCAGAGACAAAAAAACGCCGTTCCGTTGGCGCGGAGCGGCGTTTTTGATTTTTGGCGGAATCAAATCCAGTTTTTTCGCACCATCCACGATTTGATGAGCTGCGTCAGGCCGACGTAGCACAGCAGCGTCGCGGCGAGGATGGGCCAGAATTGCCACGGTAGCGGCACGAAATGCAGGATCGGCGCGAGCGGCGAATAAGGCAGATAGCCGCCGATGGCCATGATCAAAATCGTGGTCATGGACAACTGCCAACTGGAACGCGATTGCACGAACGGAATCAGGTTGGTGCGGATGACGTGGATGATGAGCGTCTGCGTCATGATGGATTCCACGAACCAGCCGGTTTGAAACAGCGACGCGGCGTAAATTTTATCCGGGTCGGTGACGCCGGCAAACCGCTGGGCCAGTTCCACCGGCAGCAAAGTGAGGTTGCTGCATTTGAAGAAAAACCACATCACGGCAAACGTGGTGTAATCGAAAATCGAACTGATCGGGCCAATGAACACGATGAACCGCGCGATCTCGCCCATCGCCCACGGGCGCGGCTTGGCGATTTGCGACGGAGCCACGTTGTCAGTCGGGATCGGCACCTGCGAAAAATCGTAGAGCAGGTTGTTCGTGAGCAGTTGGATCGGCAGCATCGGCAGGAATGGCAGCCACGCGCTCGCGCCGAGCACGCTGAACATATTGCCGAAATTCGAGCTCGCGCCCATGCGGATGTATTTCAAAATATTCACGAACACCTTGCGGCCTTCAATGACGCCTTCTTCTAGCACCATCAAATCCTTTTCGAGCAGGATGACGTCTGCGGATTCCTTGGCGATGTCCACGGCGTTGTCCACAGAGATGCCCACATCGGCGGCGCGCAAGGCCGGCGCGTCGTTGATGCCGTCGCCCATGAAACCGACGACGTGTTTGTTGCGCTGGAGCGCAATGACGACGCGTTTTTTGTGCGCCGGCGAAAGGCGCGCGAACACGTCCGTTGCCTCGACAGCCACCGCGAGTTGCTCGTCGGACATTTTTTCCACGTCGTTGCCGAGAACGATTTTTTCCGCGTTGATGCCGACCTCGGTGCAGACTTTGCGCGAGACGAGATCGTTGTCGCCGGTCAAAACTTTGATGGTAATGCCTTGCTGGCGAAGCACGGCGATGGCTTTCTTGGCGGTGTCTTTCGGCGGATCGAGAAACGCCAGATAGCCCGTCAACACCAGCTCGTTTTCATCCGCTTTGGAATACGCGGTCTGCACGCCGACTTTTTTATTCGCGATGGCCAGCACGCGGAAACCGTCGCTGCTCAAATCGTTGACCTGCTCGATAAGATTGCCGACGAGAATCGGCTCCATCGGGAAAATTTCACCGGCGCTTTCAAAATGCGTGCATTTGGCGAACACCGCTTCCGGCGCACCCTTGGTCAAAAGCTGGCGAACACCGTCCGGACCTTCGACGACCACGGACATCATGCGGCGCGAGAAGTCGAACGGGATTTCGTCGGCCTTGGTGTATTTATCCACCGAAAGTTCATGATGCAGTTCGGTGTATTTCAACACGGCCCGGTCGAGCACATTCTTCAAACCGGTCTGGAAATGGCTGATCAAATACGCGTCCCGCAGCACCTCGGCGCTTTCGTTTTTGAAAACGTCGCAATGGATTTCGAGGATGACATGGTCAATCGTGAGCGTGCCGGTCTTGTCGGTGCAGAGCACGTCCATCGCGCCGAAGTTCTGGATGGAGTGCAGCCGCTTGACGATGACTTTTTTCTTCGACATCGCCAGCGCGCCCTTGGACAGGCAGACGGAAACGATCATCGGCAACATTTCCGGCGTCAGCCCGACGGCGACGGCGAGCGAAAAGAAAAAGGCTTCTTTCCAATTGTGCTTCGTGAGGCCGTTGATGAGAAACACCAGCGGCACCATCACCGCCATGAACCGCAGCATGAGCCAGGTGAATTTTTTCACGCCCTTGTCGAACGCGGTTTCCACCTGGGTGCCCGCCAGGCTGCCGGCGAGTTTGCCAAAATACGTCTGCGCGCCGGTGGCGACGATGACCGCCGTGGCCGAGCCGCTCTCGACGCTCGTGCCGAGGAAGCAGATGTTGGTGTGTTCAATCGAGGAGACATTCGTGCGTGTGTCGCGGGCATCAGTTTTTTCCACCGGCATGGACTCACCGGTGAGCGTGGCCTGAATGATGAAAAGATCCTTTGCCGACAGCAGCCGCACGTCGCCGGGAATCATGTCGCCAGCCGAGAGCTTCACGACGTCGCCGGGCACGAGTTGCTTGAGTGGAATTTCCTTAGGCTCGCCGTCGCGCACGACCGTGGCGGTGACGCTGATCATCGCCTTGAGTTTGGCCGCCGCGTTGTCGGCCTTCGTCTCCTGGATGAATCGCAGTGAAATGCCCAGCACCACCATCAAAACCATCAGCACGCCGCCGGCGATGTCCGACGCGCCGCCAGCTGTCGCGAACGTGATGATCGCCAGCACCGAGAGCAGGATCACCAACGGATTCCGCACCGCGAGGTAAAGTCGCTGGAGCCAGCCGTGATGCTTTTCTTCCGCCACCTGGTTGGGGCCGAATTTCTCCAACCGCGCCGCAGCTTCCGTTTCGGTCAGGCCGGTGGGCGTGGTGTTGTGCCGTTGCAGGACTTCGGCGATTTCTTTCGTCGCGGCCTCGTTGACGAGATCGGACACGGGCGCCGGGTTGGAAGCGGTTGTGCTGGCCATAAAAATAAAATGTGCGCGATAAAATTAACCAATCGCATTGGGAACGGCACGACAAGATTTTGCAAAAATATAAGTTTTCGGCGGGTTTTTTCGTTCGCCAGGATTTTTACGCCGCTGCGCGCGCTTGACGCTGGCGTCGGTTCACCCTAGCTTGAGCGACAACGGGGAGCCAACCGGCCGTCCAGTGGACGACGAAGGCTGAGAGTTCGACGTGGAACGTCGGAGACCCAAGAACCTGATCCAGGTAATGCTGGCGTAGGAAGCTCCTTGCGGAGGGGCCACCGGGGCCAACTTTCCTTCAGCTTTCCCGATGGGTTCGGCACAAAATTAAATTTATGATCGCGACCAAAGAATCGTTCGAACCGCACAGCAGCGAGCAATTGCCCAACAGCAAGCGCGTTTACGTCGCGGGCCAGCTGCACCCCGAGGTGCGCGTGCCGATGCGGCAGATTCAGCTCACGCCGACAAAGATCAACGAGTGCGACGTGCGTCCGAACAAACCCGTCCGCGTCTATGATTGCAGCGGCCCGTGGGGCGATCCAGATTTCAAGGGCACGTCCGAGGAAGGTCTGCCCGCGCTGCGCCGCGACTGGATTCTCAAACGCGGCGACGTGGAGGAATATGACGGTCGCGCAGTGCTGCCGATGGACAACGGCTATCTCTCCGGCAAACACGCCGAGTTCGCCAGCGCGGCGGAGAAGAACCGGCTCGTAGAATTTCCTGGCCTCACGGCGAACCGCCGCCGCACGCTGCGCGCCAAGGCGGGCAAGGTCGTTACGCAGTTGCAATACGCCCGCGCCGGCATCATCACGCCGGAAATGGAGTTCATCGCCATCCGCGAGAACATGGGCCGCGCCCGCATTTCGGACATGGCGAATGACATCGTTCGTAACCAGCTCGACAAGCAGCACGCCGGTTCGCAACAGCTCGCGAGCAGCGAGTTCACGCCGTCTGTCTTCAAGAAATTCCCCCAGCGCATCCCGAAAGAGATCACGCCGGAGTTCGTGCGCAAGGAAGTCGCCGCCGGCCGCGCGATCATCCCGGTGAACATCAACCATCCGGAAAATGAGCCGATGATTATTGGCCGCAATTTCTTGGTGAAAATAAATTCCAACATCGGCAATTCTGCCGTGGCTTCGTCCATCGAAGAAGAAGTGGAAAAGATGCGTTGGTCCATTAAATGGGGCGCGGACACCGTGATGGATTTGTCCACCGGCAAGAACATCCACGCCACGCGCGAATGGATTCTGCGTAACTCGCCCGTGCCCATCGGCACCGTGCCGATCTATCAGGCGCTCGAAAAAGTCAATGGCCGCGCCGAAGACCTGACATGGGAACTCTTCCGCGACACGCTCATCGAGCAGGCCGAACAAGGCGTGGACTATTTCACCATTCACGCTGGCGTGTTGTTACGCTTCGTGCCGATGACCGCGAGCCGCATGACCGGCATCGTTTCGCGCGGCGGCAGCATCATGGCCAAATGGTGCCTCGCGCATCACCAAGAAAATTTCCTCTACACGCATTGGGACGACATCTGCGACATCATGGCCCAATACGATGTTTCCTTCTCCATCGGCGACGGCCTGCGCCCCGGCTCGATTGCCGACGCGAACGATCGTGCGCAATTCGGCGAACTCGAAACGCAGGGCGAACTCACCAAACGCGCGTGGGCCAAGGGCGTGCAAGTCATGAACGAAGGTCCCGGCCATGTGCCCATCCACATGATTGAGGAGAACATGGTCAAGCAGCTCGAATGGTGCGGCGAAGCGCCGTTCTACACGCTCGGACCGCTCACCACCGACATCGCGCCCGGTTACGACCACATCACCAGTGGCATCGGCGCGGCGATGATCGGCTGGTATGGCTGCGCGATGCTTTGCTACGTCACGCCCAAGGAACACCTCGGCCTGCCGAACAAGAAGGACGTGAAAGACGGCGTCATCACCTACAAAATCGCGGCGCACGCCGCCGACCTGGCCAAAGGCCATCCCGGCGCGCAATACCGCGACAACGCCATCTCCAAGGCGCGCTTTGAATTCCGCTGGGAAGATCAATTCAACCTCGCGCTCGATCCCGTGACCGCGCGCGAATTCCACGACGAAACGCTGCCGCAGGACGGCGCCAAGACCGCGCACTTCTGCTCCATGTGCGGCCCGCACTTCTGTTCGATGAAGATTACCGAAGACGTCCGCAAATACGCCGCCGAGCAAGGCATCGCCGAGGAAGCGGCTTTGAAGAAGGGCATGGAGGAGAAGTCGAAGGAGTTCGTGGAAAAGGGCGCGGAGGTTTACGCGAAGGTGTAAATCTGATAGAAATAGTTTATGGGAAACGCTGACGGTTCACTTTCATGGAATCTGGACGAAATCGCTAAGGCGCTAAAAATCAGCCCCGAGGCGGTGCATGAATATTTTACCGATGGTCGGCGTGTTTCTTTTATTCTTGAGCGAAGAATCGCGACCGAAGTTCTCCACGCGACTTTAGCGCATAGCGAAGGCGCGGGTTACGACTTAATCGATTCTTCTGGTGCAAAATGGGAAGTCCGCAGTATCTCGGCCGGCGGAATCTATTTCTGTCCGAGCTATATGGTTGGTTCAGGCCGCTCTTTTGATGAACCGGGCTTCCTTGCGAAGCTTAAAGAAATCAAGGGCTATATTCTTTCCGACATTACAGCATTTCCTGATGTGCCTTTTTGGATTGTGGAGTCAGAGACAGTGATGGCGTGGTGACGGGAGCATTCCCTTGGAACCACAACAAAGATTTCACGGCAAAATGCCCTGAAACTGTTACAGGCGATTCCAAAATGATTGCGACGTTACCATTGAAAACAGCCAGTTTGCGACGCAACCGCAAACATTCGCTACACCATGAGTTGGTAGCATTCAGTAAGTTTGGCACAGCAACATCAACGCAAAGCAAAACCGATCGTGTCAGATTTAATGAAGCTGAAGTGCCTGTTTATCTAAATGAATTTTGGACTTCAAAACAGCGCGCTGCGAATCGTCTGCATGAGATTTCATACCGGGCCTGCTTCAAGCCGCAATTGCCGCGTTTTTTTATCGAACGGCTTACGAAGCCGGGCGATACGGTTTTTGACCCATTCATGGGGCGCGGCACAACCTTGTTGGAAGCCGCCTTACTTGGGCGTGTTCCATCCGGCTGTGATGCCAATCCACTTTGCCAAAAGTTGATCGCCCCGAGACTTAATCCACCCACCATTTTAGAGGTTCAAGAACGGCTGGCGGAAATTAAATTTGATGTTAATGCCAAAATGCCTAAAGACCTGTTGGTATTTTATCATCCGCAAACACTGCGACAAATCTGTGCGTTGAGGTCTTATTTATTGGGGCGGGAAAAGAGTCGCCTGGTGGATTCGGTCGATGCGTGGATTCAAATGGTCGCGTTGAACCGTCTGACCGGCCACTCGCCGGGATTTTTCTCGGTCTATACCATGCCGCCAAATCAGGCTGTCTCCATCGAATCACAACTTCGCATCAACAAACGTCTTGGACAGAAGCCGGAATTTCGTTCTGTGCCTGATTTGATTCTGGCGAAAACTAAAAGCCTGATGGGAAATTTATCCGACGCTGAACGCAAAACACTGCGCGGCAGCGGCGCAAAGTCTGAAATTCTTGTCCGCTCTTGTGAACACCTGCCAGAAATTGCTGACGACAGCATAGACCTCGTGGTGACCTCGCCGCCCTTTTTAAATGTCGTGGATTATGCGAGCGACAACTGGCTTCGCAATTGGTTTGTCGGCTTGGGCGAAAACGCCGTGCAATTCGCCATCCACAAAAAGCTGGCGGATTGGGAGGCTAGCATGGAGCGGGTGTTACTGGAGTTGCATCGAATCCTGCAGCCCGGCGGCTGGATTGCATTCGAGGTGGGCGAAATTCAACGCGGTAAAATTCAACTGGAAGATTCAGTGATTTCCGCAGGACTGGCTGCCGGACTCGAGCCGGAACTGGTTCTTATCAACAGCCAGCAGTTCACCAAGACGGCCAATTGCTGGGGTGTTCGAAATAATGATTTGGGCACAAACACGAATCGCGTAGTCCTTTTCCAGAAGCCTTATTAACAATATCTTCATTCTCACAACGCGAGGCTTTACTCACCCAACGGCCAGCATCCGAGTCGGTGGTATTTCGTCGCTCCTACTTCGCTGAGCACAAGCACAATCTCCTTAACCCACCAGCATACCTGAGGAACCGGCTTGGGTGGTAGTTCCTGTTGGTCATAAAGAAGAGTCAAGTGCGGCGCAAATTTTGGTGTCGAAGAAGCTGCAGGACCAAGTTTTGCAAATTCGGCACAGAGTAATCGATACAGACTCAATATCCCGTCGCTTCCATGATTGTTATTTAGAAGAACAACCGCACGGTTTCCAACCCTTCCGCGAAAACTCAACACCTGGTCGAACTTGATTTCAAACGGACTCATGGTTGTTGCGACAGCCTTACATGCGCGACTTATGCGCTCGATTACCGTTTCTGTTGGATGCATAACATGGCTAGGAACAGGCAGAGAAACATGCAGGTGAGTGACGGGACGCAACTTTTCCTGCAGGCCATGCATCTTACGAATTGAATTTCCAAGTTCGCTGATTTGTTGTGCTGTGTAATCGTCAGGAAAGATGGCGAGGATTAGGTTGTAATCAGGACCGCTGGGTTGTGGCGTTTCAAAAAATGAAAGTTGTTCATTCATGGTTTAGCTCGAAATATAAAATATTGTGTAGAAGCTTAGCACGGAATTCACACGTAAAGAAAAGGGGCAATTGATCAAGATCAGTCGTTTGATATTCGAACAAATCGCGACAAAAAATTTTGATTTCACATTCCGTTATAAGCATCGTATTGAGTAAATAAAAGCCATGCAATGTTATGAGCAAGAGCACCACCACCAAAAAAGAATTATCCCCGAAACAACGCGACGAGTTGCTGGCCGCGTTGAAAGCCCGGTTTGACGCGAACAAGGCCCGTCACCCAGGTTTGGTGTGGGCCAAGGTGCAGGCGCGGTTGGAGGTTCGGCCGGAAAAGTTGTGGTCGCTCGCGGAAATGGAACGCACCGGCGGCGAACCGGATGTTGTGAGTCAGGATAAAAAATCAGGCGAGTTCGTCTTCATGGATTGTTCCGCGCAAAGTCCCAAGGGCCGCGTCAGTTTTTGCTACGACCGCGCGGCGTTGGATTCGCGGAAAGAACATAAACCGAAAAACAGCGTCATGGATGCGGCGGCGGACATGGGCGTGGAGGTGTTGACGGAGGAGGAATATTTCGCGCTACAGAAGCTGGGCGAGTTCGACACGAAGTCGTCGAGCTGGCTGAAGACGCCGGCGGAGATCCGGGAACTCGGCGGCGCGATTTATGGTGATCGTCGTTACGGCCGCGTTTTCATCGGCCACAACGGCGCGGAGTCTTATTATGCCGGCCGGGCGTTCCGCAGTTCATTCAGGGTCTAAAGTGCCTGTCGCACGAGCCAATGCGTGCCGCATGGGCCATCATCAACCCCAAGCCGCCAGCAGCGCTTCTGCTTTCACGACTTGTTCGGGCGCGCCGGTAAAGCTGAAATGGAATTTTCCTGACCGGCGGGTGACTAGGACTTTGATGGTGTCCAGACCGCTGGCGATCATGCGGAAGCGGAGTTGTTTGGTGATTTCTCGGAATCCGTGTTGTTGGAGGCTATTGCTCATGTTGAAGCTTCAGTGCGTGACGACCACATAGCAATGTAAATCGCCGGTTATTGGGGCGGTCGCCGCCTGCCAATCTCATCCGCCATCTGCATGGTTCAGGCTCCCGCCGGGTCGGATACGGAGTTGGACCATGTCGCGGCGCAGAACGACTACCCCATCTTCGGGCCGTCCTCGGTTTATTTGCCGAAGGGATAATATCCATCCCGACCGGGGCCAACGATTCCAGATGGATTGGAATGACATCATTCGTCAAACGGTGAGGCCGTCAGAAACGAGATTGCACAACCGCCGTATTTTTGTTCTGCTGGCGATGAGTGGAAAGGGAAAAGACCGGTCGCGGCGACGGTGCGGTGCTCGACCTTTCCTTTCACCAACGATGCCGATGTTTCTCAACATCATTGAACTGGCCCAATCGCTCGGCGTGGAAGAGAGCGAAGTGGAGGGCTGGATTCGCAAAGACGGTCTGCCGTGTGTGACCGACCGGAGACGGTTGCTCTTCGACCGCGTGCAAGTGGTCAACTGGGCCGAGTCGCACGGGCTGGCCGCCAAGGTTGGTTTTCTCGCGCCGGAACGCGCCAAAATCCAAGGCGAAAAAAAGCTCGAAACCATGCTGCGCACCGGCGGCATCTGGCGCGACGTGGCCGCCGCCAATGTTTTCAATTTGTTCGCGGACATTATCGCCAAACTGCCAGGCGCGACACCGCCCGTGCGCCAGATGCTGCAGCAGCGGCTGCGCGCGCCGAACGGCATTTCCTGGGCACTGGTCGGCGGCGGACTCGCATTGCCGCATTTGCGCACGCCCATTGCGCTGGGCCGTGACGCCGGAATTTTCGCCATCGTGTTGCTGCAAAATCCGCTCGCCATCAACGAACCTGCGCCCGACGAACAACCTGTCACGCGGCTGCTGTTTTTTGTCGCGCCATCGCCGCGCGCGCATTTGGAAATCCTCGCGCAGTTGAGCACGGCGTTGTCACGCGGCAATCTGGGTAAGCTGATTAACGACGGCGCGCAGGACGAGGAAATCTTTTCCGCCATCGCCGCCGCTGAGAATCCCGGCAGGAAAGAAGGCGACGCATGACTCCCGGCTGGCTGATGTTGATCGCCGGCGGCGGAGTCGTCGCCGGAATTTTCAGCGCCTTCAAGTTGCCGCGCGTCTGGCTCGCCGCCACGCTCGCCGGGGCAATCGCAGCATTCGCAGCGGCGGCTTGGATGCTGGCAACTGGTGTGGTTTGGAATTGGCAGCCGGACTTTGTCATTGGCGGCGAGAAACTGCATCTGCAACTCGACGGCATCAGCGCATTCTTTCTGATTTTGCTATCCGTCTTGGGCGGCGCGGTAGCTTTGTATTCCAGCGAATACTGGTCCGACAAAAATCATCCGGCATCAGCGCCACCGGGCCGCGCGTGGTGGAACGGAATGCTGCTCAACATGGGCTTCGTGCTGCTGTGCGCGAACGGACTGCACTTTCTCATCGTCTGGGAAATCTTCACCGTCTGCGCCTATTTTCTCATCACGCGCGAACGCCAGCGTCCCGCCGCTCGTGCCGCCGGCTGGCTTTACCTGGCCGCGTCGCATGTGGCGATGATATTTCTGTTCGCCTTCTTCGCTCTGCTCTCCGCGCGCACGGGAAGTTGGGAGCTTGGCCCGATGCGCGATCATCCCGAACTTGCGCCGTTGTTCTGGCTCGCGCTCGTCGGCTTCGGCATCAAGGCGGGAATTTTTCCGCTGCACATCTGGCTGCCGTCCGCGCATGCCAACGCGCCGAGCCACGTCTCCGCGATTCTTTCCGGCATGGCGATCAAGATGGGCATTTACGGACTCGTTCGTTTTACCGGTTGGCTGCCCACGCCGGATTTGTCGGGTTGGGTCGTGGCCGCGCTCGGCGTCGTGAGTGCGGTGCTTGGCGTCGCGTTTGCATTGGGACAACATGATTTGAAACGCCTGCTCGCGTATCACAGCGTGGAAAACATCGGCATCATTCTCATCGGCCTCGGTTTCGCGATGATCGCCGCTTCGCATGGAAATGCCGCGTGGGGACAACTCGCGCTTGCCGGCGCGCTGCTGCATGTCTGGAATCACGGTTTGTTCAAAGCGCTTTTGTTCCTTGGCGCAGGTTCGGTCTTGCACGCCACCGGCACGCGCGAAATGAGCCGGCTCGGCGGACTCTGGCGCGCGATGCCATGGACCGCCAGCCTGTTCGCGCTCGGCGCAACCGCCATCGCCGGCCTACCCCCGCTGAACGGTTTCGTCAGCGAATGGCTCGTCTATCTCGGCCTCTTCGACGCCGTGTCCGCGCACGGCCCGGCCGCGTTCGCCGCAATTCTCGCCGCCATTGCTCTGGGCATGACCGGTGCGTTGGCGCTGGCGTGTTTTGTAAAAGTTTGCGGCGTGGTTTTCCTCGGCCTGCCGCGCACGGAAATTGCGGAACACGTCCACGAATGCGGCTGGCGGATGCGCCTGCCGATGCTCGTGCTCGGCACAGCGTGCGTGGCCATCGGCCTCGTGCCCATTTTATTCTGGCCGGCGCTGGCAACAGCTTCGGCGGCGTGGCAACCGGCGCTGACAACCGCAAACGCTTTGCCGTCCGCGCCGCTGGTCACGCTCGGCGCATTTCATCTGGCGCTGGCCGCGCTCGTGATTTTGGCCGCGATATTTTTATGGAGGCGCGTAAAGCAAAACGGCGTGAGCCGCGCGGGAACTTGGGACTGCGGTTACGCCGCGCCGACGCCGCGAATGCAATACACGGCCGGCTCGTTCGCCGGCATCTTCACTGGCTGGTTCGATTGGATTCTGCGACCGCAACGGCACGCGCATCTGCCGGAGGAAATTTTTCCCGCGCACGCCGACTTTGAAGAACATACACCGGAAACGGTTTTGGAAAATGTCGTCGAACCCGCCAGTTCGCTGGTGATGCGCGTCTCGATGGCTGTGCGACATCTGCAACATGGCCGGGTGCAATCCTATATTTTCTATCTGCTGCTCGGTTTGGCTGTGCTGGCGATTCTCGCTGTGATGGGAGGCGCAAAATGATGGTCGCGCTCGACATCTTTCTACGGCTCGCCGCGTGGTTGCTGCTCGCGCCGCTGCTGCCCGGCATCATCAACAAGGTCAAGGCGTGGGTCGCGGGCCGGCGCGGGCCGCCGATGCTGCAACTTTATTTCGACCTCGCCAAGCTCTGGCGCAAAGGCGTCGTCTTGAGCACGGCGGTTTCGCCCATGCACGTTCTCGGTCCGGCGATGGCTTGGGTTGCGATTCTCGGCGCGGCGTTGTTGCTGCCGGTCGGCCCGGCGGGCGCGTCACTTTCATTTCGCGGCGACGCGCTGCTGTTTGTTTATCTGCTGGCGTTCGCGCGTTTTTGCATCGCGCTCGCGTCGCTCGACACCGGCTCAGCGTTCGAAGGCATGGGAGTGGCGCGCGAAGTCAGCTACGCCGTCCTCTCCGAAGCCGCGATCATCACGGCGCTGCTGACACTTTGCGTGCAAACCGGCAGTGTGTCGCTGGCCACGATGCTCGCGCCGTCAGCGGGTGCGGGCGCGGCGCTGCTCGCGGCGGGCTTGTTCGGGGTGCTACTTGCAGAAAACTGCCGCGTGCCGTTCGACGATCCGAACACGCATCTCGAACTCACGATGATTCACGAAGTCATGGTGCTCGGTCACAGCGGCCCGCCGCTCGCAGCCATCCTTCACGGCGCGTCGCTAAAACTTTTGCTCTTCGCCGTGCTGCTGGCGGAAGCCGTTTTGCCGCTCGGTAAACTATCTTTGCTCCAGGCCATCGGTGCGCTCATCGCTTCGGTGTTCGTCGTGGCAATTGCCATCGGTCTCGTTGAATCTTTGTTGGCGCGGCTGGCTTTTCGTCGCGTGCCGCTGTTGCTGACGACGGCGTTCTTGTTTTGCCTGTTCGCGCTGCTGGTCGCGTGGAAAGGCGGCACGCCATGAGCGGCGCGATGAATCTGCTCATCGGCCTCGCGATGGGCTTCAGCCTCCTCGCGCTGGCGAGCAGCCGGCTGCCGTCGGTGATCCGCGCGGCCGCATTTCAAGGTATGATTCTCGGCACGCTGCCGCTGTTGCTCGAAGAAAAATTTCACTGGCTCGTCGTCGCCGTCGCCATCGGCACGATCGCCGTGAAAGGTTTTATCATTCCAAATCTGCTGCGGCGGGCGTTGCGCGCGGCGAACATTGACCGCGAAGTCGAGCCGCTGCTCGGCTTTGTGCCGTCGCTACTGCTCGGCGCAGCGGCGACCATCGGCGCGGCGGCGCTCGCCAGCGAACTGCCGTTGCGGCCCGAACACGCCAAATCGCTGCTCGTGCCCGGCGCGTTCGCCACGGTCGTGTGCGGATTCATTCTGCTCATCGCGCGCACCAAGGCCATCTCGCAGGTCTGCGGCTATTTGATTTTGGAAAATGGCATTTACCTGTTTGGTCTGCTGCTCATCAACACCACGCCGCTGCTGGTCGAGGCGGGGATTTTGCTCGACCTCACCGTGGCGATCTTCGTCATCGGCATCATCGTGGACCGAATTCAACGCGAATTCGACACGCTGGACACGCGGAAACTGACCTCGCTGCGCGAATGAAAGAAATTCTGCTCATCGCCTTGCCACTGGTTTTCGCCGCCGCCGCGTTCGCGTGGCCGAACGAACGGACGCGTCCGTGGCTGATGCCATTCGCCGGAGTTTTGCATTCAGCGCTGGCGTTGTGGCTGCTGATTGATCCGCCATTAACCGCAGCGAATGCGTGGTTCGGATTCGATCCGCTGGCGCGCGCGGTGCTGCCGATGGTATCGCTGCTGTTTCTAGTTTGTTCGATTTACGGCGTGGCGTATTTGCAAATTCGCGCCGAACGAAAAAACCGGATTTTCGTCACCGCGCTGCTCGTGATGCTGGGTTTGTTGAGCCTCGCGTTGCAGGCGCAAAACCTAGGCTTGCTCTGGGTCGCGGCGGAGGCGACCACGCTCGTGACCGTTCCGCTGCTGCATTTCAACGGCACCGCGCGCGCGTTCGAGGCGTCGTGGAAATATCTGCTCGTCGGCGGCACGGGCATTGCGCTGTCGCTGCTCGGTTCGTTTTGCCTCGGCTACGCGTCATTGGTAGGCGGCGGCAGCGGCGATCTCAACTTCACCGCGCTCGTCGCGCAAGGCGCGTCACTCACGCGCCCGTGGCTCATCACCGCGTGGGTTTTATTGCTGGCCGGCTATGGCACGAAAATGGGTCTCGCGCCGATGCACACTTGGAAACCGGACGCCTACGGCGAAGCGCCAGGAATGGTCGGTGCGCTGCTCGCGGGTGGCACGACGACGATGGCCTTCGTCGCCATCCTGCGGGTGAAACAAGTTGTGGATGCCGCCGGCGGCGGCGCGATGACGGAGCGCACGCTGCTGGCGTTCGGACTATTTTCGATGCTCGTGGCCGCGCTATTTTTGCTCACCACGCCAGACTTCAAACGGATGCTCGCGTATTCGAGCGTTGAGCACATGGGCATCCTCGCCGTCGGCGCGGCGCTCGGCGGCGCAGGCATCGCGGCGGCGCTGTTTCACGTCTGGACGAACGGCTTGACCAAAGGTGCGCTGTTCCTGAGCGCTGGCAACATCCGCCGTGCTGCGGGCGCGCAGACCGAAGACAAAGTGGCCGGGATGGCCTGGCGTTCACCGGCATCGGCGCGAATTTTCGTGGTTGGAATTCTTGCGGTGACGGCCTGTCCGCCCTTCGGAGTTTTTTTCAGCGAATTAAAAATCATCCTCGCCAGCTTCCAGACAAATAATTTTTTTGCCGCCACCGTATTTCTCGGTTGTCTGCTCTTTGCTTTTTTTGGAATGACGCGGCTCGTGTTCGCCATTGTGGACGGACGGCCGCGCGCCACCGCACGCGCGACCGGCAAACAGCTCCGCGAAACGCCCGGCGTCATCGTGCCGCCGCTGCTGTTCCTCGCGCTCTCGCTGTGGCTCGGCCTCGCCACGCCATCGTTGCTGCGTGACGCCTGGACTGCCGCCGCGAAAATATTATTTCCCACGCCATGAATTCAATTTGCGAATTTCTCCTGTTGAGCAACGGCACCAGCGTGCCGTGGGCCGACGTGCCGGAGTGGCCAGCGAATGAATTCGTCGCCGCCACCGCCGCCGAATTGGAACGTGGCGGCAGGCTTTGCGCATGGTTCGGCGTGCCGGAAAATTCTGCGACGCGCCTCGTTGCGATCATTGCGTTTGATTCGGAAAACACGCTCGCCGTGGGCCACAGCACGCCGGTGGCAAAAAGTTATCCGTCGCTCACGCTGCTTCATCCACAGGCGCATTTGTTCGAGCGCGAAGTTTGGGAACAGCACGGCCTAGAGCCCGAAGGTCATCCCTGGTTGAAACCGATGCGGCGGCAAAACGGCGACCATCCGGCGAATGGAATATTTTTCCGAGTCGAAGGCGGCGAGATTCACGAAGTCTCCGTCGGACCAGTTCATGCGGGCATCATTGAGCCGGGCCATTTTCGTTTTCAATGCAACGGCGAGGAAGTTTTGCATCTGGAAATTGCGCTCGGCTACCAGCATCGCGGCGTCGAGGAGGCGCTCACCGGCGGGCCGCATCGCGCGACCATGAGCCAGATGGAAACCGTCGCCGGCGACACGACCATCGGCCACGCGACGGCTTACGCGACGATTCTCGAATCGCTTGCCGGCACGGAAGCGCCGCTGCGCGCGCAATGGCTGCGCGCCATCGCGCTGGAACTGGAGCGGCTCGCGAATCACACTGGCGACCTCGGCGCGCTCGCTAACGACGTGGCGTTTCTGCCCACATCTTCCGCGTGTGGAAAAATTCGCGGCGATTTTCTAAATCTCACCGCATTGCTTTGCGGCAACCGCTTCGGGCGCGGCCTCGTCCGTCCCGGCGGCTGCAAACATGATTTGGAAACCGAGCGTGCGGCGCAGTTGCTCGCCAAACTTCGGGTTGCGCTGGCTGAAGTGGACGAAGCTGCCGAATGGCTTTGGGAATCAAATTCCGTGCGCGCCCGTTTTGAGTTCACGGGCATGGTGTCGGCTAAACAGGCAGCCGAAATCGGGCTGGTTGGCGTGGCCGCGCGGGCTTCCGGGTTGGTGCGCGACGTGCGGTTCGATCATCCGGCGGGCTGGCATCGCTTCGCGCCGGTGCCGGTGGTCGTCTGGCCGGAAGGCGACGTGCTGGCGCGGGCGAGGGTGCGCTGGCTGGAGATTCAACGCTCCGCCAAATTTATTGAAGAACAATTGGCCGCCCCGGCGGAAGGAGAAATTTTCTCCGCCGCCGACGAACAAGCTGGCGACACGCTGGCCGTGGCGCTGGTCGAAGGCTGGCGCGGCGAGGTCTGTCACGCCGCGCTCACGGATGCCGCTGGAAAATTCCGCCGCTACAAAATCGTGGATGCATCCTTTCACAATTGGATGGGTCTGGCGCTCGCGATGCGCGGACAGGCGATTTCAGATTTTCCGATTTGCAATAAAAGTTTCAACCTCTCTTATTGCGGTTTTGACCTTTGACCATGTCAGCATTCGATCCCATCACTCATCGGCTGCGGCACGGCCGCCAGACCATGGCGTTTCCTAACGGGCCGCCGCCCGCGCTGCCCGACCGGCACGGTGGCGCGTTGCGCGTCGAAGCGGCAAAATGCGCCGACGGCTGCACCGCGTGCGTGCCGGTTTGCCCGACACAGGCCATCACGCGACCAACAGGCAATCCGGTCGCGCTCGACATGGGCAAATGTATTTTCTGCGCCGCGTGCGTCGAGGAGTGTCCGACCAAGGCGATCACGCAAACGGGCAAATTTCCAATGGCGGTGCGGCGGCGTGAAGATTTGCAACTTGGCAAACCGGGCGAGGAAGAACTGCGGCTTGCCACCGCGCTGGACGAAAAATTGCGAAAACTTTTCGGACGCTCGCTGCGACTGCGGCAGGTGAGCGCCGGCGGCTGCAACGCGTGCGAAGCGGACGTGAACGTCCTCGGCACCATTGGCTGGGATTTGAGCCGCTTTGGAATTCAATTCGTCGCTTCGCCGCGCCACGCGGACGGTCTGCTCATCACTGGCTGCGTCAGCCGCAACATGGAATTGGCGCTGAAAAAAACTTGCGACGCCGTGCCGTCGCCGAAAATTGTCATCGCCGTCGGCGCGTGTGCCATTGCCGGCGGACCGTTCATCGGCCATCCGCAAATTCTGAACGGCGCGAATTCCGTTGTGCCGGTGGACTTGTTTATTCCCGGCTGTCCGCCGCATCCGCTGACGATTTTAGATGGATTGCTGCGGTTGCTTGGAAGGCTGCACTAAATTTTATTTTCTCAAGTTCGGGCCTGGCACTTGATTGAACGAACCCGGCAGTTTCCGGTTGGTGACAACCATCCGAGGTTCTGGCTCGTGATCAAAAACGGGTTGTTTCAAATGAACCGTGCCGGCTTCCGGTTTCCTGCCGCCGGCCAGGAGCTTTTCGTAGTCCGCTGGAAAACTTTGGCATAACTCGATTGGGGTATTGTTTTATGGGATGAGATCGGCTAAATTACTCGAACAATCAAGAAAACATATGAACTTCCAGAATTGTCGTCGGCAAAAACCAGGTTTTACGCTCATTGAACTGCTGGTGGTCATCGCCATCATTGCCATTCTGGCGGCGATGCTGTTGCCGGCGCTGGCCAAGGCCAAGTCCAAGGCGCAGGGGATTTCGTGCATCAACAACATGAAGCAGTTGGACCTGGCGTGGCTGCTTTACGCGAGCGAATTCGCCGAGAAGGTGCCGCCCAATTCCGCCGGCAGCGGGCAAGGCGTGGATACCGTTAATCTCACCAAACCCGCCTGGGTGGCGGGCTGGGAAAATTTTACCGCCAGCACCCCGGACAACACCAACACTCTCTATCTTGTGAGTCCAACCTATCAGCCATGCGGTTCGATTGGCGGATACCTCAAAAACCCCAGCGTGTATCATTGTCCCGGCGATAAAAGCACGGATATCGTCTATGGGCCGCGCGTCCGGTCTTGTTCGATGAATGGTTATATCGGGCTCAACTCAGGCAATACAACGGAGCCCACCGGCTACGAATTTTATTACAAAACCACAGACTTCAAGAAACTCTCCCCGGTCAACGCCTTTGTTTTTTTGGATGAGCGGGCCAACAGCATTGATGACGGCTGGTTTTATATTTCGCCGGCGGTGCCCGGTGCCACGTCGGCCACCGTTCGCAATCTCCCGGCGGTGTATCACAACCAATGCAGTTCCTTTTCCTTTGCCGACGGCCACGCGGAAATCCACAAATGGTTGTCATTTGCCTTTTCCTCGCTGGCTGGCAACACGCAGTCCACCACCTATAGTGCGGGCCAGGACGGTTTTGCTGATGCCTATTGGCTGGATTCCCACGCCACGTCGCAATAGCGGGTTTGGCCCAAGCCTCACTTGGGCAAAGCCGTTCGCGTTGATGGACGCAACTGAAAATTGTTTCCACCGGCGAAAAATTTTCAGTTCTGCTCCGAAAAATTTAAGCGCCCGTTTTCAGCGTCTTGGCGTTAAATTAATTCCGCCTTCAAGCCGGCGTCACCAGTGCCAGCGTCAGCGAGCCGCTGGCGATGAGATTTCGGCCGGCGGTGGCTTCCACGTTGAAACGATGCAGCGCGGCGAACTGCCGGTCGCTCGTCGCGCGCAATACCAGCACGTCGCCGGGCCCGGCGGGGTGCGTGAACTTGATGTTCGTCACGGCGAGGAAAAACGCCTTCGGTTTTTCCGGCGGCGCGGTGGCGGACGCCATTTCGCTCAAGCCGATGAGCAGCCCGCTGGTCTGCGCCAGCGCCTCGGCGATAAGCACGCCGGGCATGATGGGCCGGCCCGGAAAATGTCCGGCAAAATGCGGCTCCTCCGCGCGCAACCGGCGTTCCGCCACGATGGATTTGTGCGGGTCGAGCTTCGTCACGCGGTCCACGAACAGAAACGGTTCGCGGTGCGGCAGCAGGTTCAGCAGGTCGGCCAGTTCAAAGACGGTTTTTTCGTTCATGGCATTGGCGGTTTGATTTCCCAGCTCGTCCCGGCGTCGAGCTGTTTTAATTCCTGCGCGATACGGCGGTGGACGCGGTCGCAGAGCCGGGCGGCGTTTTCGCCGGCGCGCAGCGGTTCCGGATCGAGAAAGCGGATGTGATAAAATATTTTCCGTCGCGGAAAAACACTGCCCGGCACCTTGCCCATCAGCGGCTCGGTGGAATGAACCACCACCGGCAGCACCGGCACATTCGCGGCCAGCGCGAGATCGAAGGCGAGGCGGCTGAACGGCTGCAGCCGGCCGCTGCGGGCGCGGGTGCCTTCTGGAAACACCACCAGATTTTTGCCGGCGGCCAGAATCTGCCGGCAGCGCTCAAAGGCCAAGGTGACCGATTCAAGGGAATTCCGGTTCACGCTCACGAGGTCAAAATACCGGACGAGCAGGTAATACATCGGCTGCCGCGCGTGGTTGGATTTCGTGAGCGCCCCGGTGCGCGGCGACAGGCCCAGCAGCAAAATGGAGTCCATGAAACCGCGATGGTTCGCCACGATGATGGCGGGCCGCGCGGATTCAATTTTTTCGCGCCCGGAAATTTCCACAAGGTGATACACACGAAACAGCGGCAGCCAGACGCGCGTGAAGAATCCCAGAAAATGATGCAGCACAGCCTGAAACAGCCGCTGCCGGGCGCGCGGCCACGGCGTCAGCAGCAGAAACAGCGGCACGCCCAGCGCCACAAAAACACACTTGGAAAGAAAATAGCTCGCGTAGCTGAAACTGTTCAGCAGGATCATCAGCGGATAAAATCGTTTGTTGCCGGATTTCATTTTTTTGCGGCGATCCGGGCGAGCAGTTCTTGGATTTTCCGCCGTTCGCCAATCAGCGCCGGTTGGCCGTCCAGCGCCCGCTGGCACGCGAGTGCGGCGTCGGCGAGTTTGCCCTGCCGGAACAACACTTCCGCGAGCAGCCACGAATTTTGGTAAAAGCCTGGATTGTTTTTCTCCGCCGCCGTGGCCGCCGCCAGCGCTGTTTCGAGATCGCCTTTTTTCAACGCGCGCCAGCCGTCGCTCAAATCATTTTTAGCGGCGAGATAATTATTGAATCCGCCTTCGGTCAAAAATGAATCTTCCGGCAGCGCTACTTCCGGCAATAATTTTTCCGGCGCGTTCAAATCAAACGCCACAAATTTTCCTAGCTGGTGCGGCGGTGTGGCCGCCCAGAAAATTCCCGTCGTCAAATCCATCACCACCGAATGGGTGGCGATGAGCGGATTCAGCGAGCCGCGATGGCCGTTGCCCGCCAGCGCGCCGCCGGGCAGCCGCCGGTCGCGCAAAAGCGTCGCGCAGCCTGTCGCGTCGAGCCGGTTGGTTTCGCCGCGCAGAAGTTCCGTCATGCGCTCGAAACGCGGCACCGAAGTGTCGGCGCGTTTGTAGGTTTCGTTGATCGGATCATCTTTCAGTTCCGCCGTCAGGTAATGATTGGCGCAGACGAGCGAATCCGCATTTTTCTCCGGCTCGCGCACGGCTGTTTTTTCCGGCGTTTTTTCGACCACAATAAATTTTCCATCCGCGCGGCTGCCGACGAGAAACATCGCCGAGACAAAAACTTTCCGTTTGCGGATGATTTCCGTGGCCTCGGCCAGATTGTGCGCGTGTTCCAAAACTTCGCGCGCCACGAGGCACGTCGGCGTGGCGGCATCCGCCGGCAGATGCGATGGCGCGCCATTCACCGTGATGGAAATGCCTTCGCGGTTCATGCCCGAAACGCAGCCGGCCATGCCCGCCCACGCCAACGAAATGAAGGCGATGCCGTTCTTCGGCTCGCAAACAATCAAAATCCTGTCTTCGTCAAAGACCGGGTCGGCCTCCCAGTCGAAATTGCGTCCGCACAGCAAATGATTTTCCGACGTGGCTGCGCCCCACGCGCCGAACGCCGTGCAGCCGCGCCGGATCAGCGGGCTGTTCATCAACATGTAAGAAATATCTTGGGCACCGTGATAATTCAAAATCCGGTTGTAATACGGTCCCATTTCCGAATGTGTGTCCGGGCAGCCGCGCGCGATGCCAAGGATTTCCATTTGCAAATCCGGCGTGATATTTTCCGTCATGTGCCGATTTTTATAAGTGACGAAAAATTCCAGCGTGAACTTGAGCCAGCGATACGGCGCGACGTGATTCACCAGCACCACCACGGAATCTTCCTGACGGTGAATCTGCTTTTGCGTCAGCACGCCGTTCGCGTAGCCCATCTCAAACGGCGTGCCGGTGAGGAAAAGCACCGGCAGGTTGTCGCGTTTGCCAAACCAGTTTTTCCCAAGATACACGCGGTCGCCACGCGTTTCCGGCGCGAGCGAAACGATGGCCGGCGTTCCCGTCAATGCCGGTTCTTTGGCCACCCAGCGAAACATGAGCGCATACATTACGCCCCACAAAATCAACAGCGCCACGACGCTGCCGCCGGCGAGCCACAGCAGCCGTTTCAGCCATTTGCGGCGGCGGCTCACGGCGACACCTCCGTTTTCGGCACGGTCAGTTGCGTGACCCGCAGTTCCAACCGGTAAGCTTCCGCGCTGACATCAAACGCATCTGGAACTTCGGCGGGCGTGCCGGCAAATTTCCGAAAATGTGTTGGCAACGCCCGGTAAAAAACTTTTCCGTTCTGCCACAAATCCAATTCCTGCCAGCGCGTGCCGTCCGGAGAAAAAACATATTGCGCCGTCTCGCCGCCAGCATCCGGCGTGGACTGCAAAATGATTTTCCCATCCGCGAAATGTCCGACCGGACGCAAATTTTCCGGCGCGATGAACAGCCAGCGCAAGTCGCGCGCGACAAAACGGCGGCTCCAGTCTTCACGAAAGAGCGGCGTGACTTTGAGTAACTCACAATCGCCATCGGACTTCACGCGCAAATCCGTCACCACGCCAAAGCTGCTGACGATGGCCAGATGATGGCCGCCGGTCGGCGAAACTTGCAACAGACCGTCGCAGGTGAATTGTTTACCACCCGCTGTGACGATGGCTCGCTGCGTTGCCCGATACTGCGTTAGAAAAAGATTTTTAATCGTCTGTTCCGCGCGAGAAAATGCGGCGCGATCATTCCCATCGTCCGGCAAAATCGACAGCGCGGCGAAATGGTTTTGCGTCGTGCAGCCGACGGCAAAAGTAGTAATCAGCGCAACGAACAAAAGAAATTTCGCGGTATGGAAAAACATCAGGTTAAGGTTTGCTATTGGACGTGGCTGCGCAGATTTTTTCAATGTCCACCGGCGCGCTGCGGTCGAAAGTTTTCGGCGGCAATTCCAAATTCACAAACTGTTCGCTGAACTGGATGTCTGTGTAGTCGCCGCCGTTTTCGCGCAGCACCACGCGCCGTGTGCCTTTCAAATCCGCCGTCAAATGCACTTCGATTGCCGCCATCATTTTGCGCATCGTCTCGTTTTTTGGAATGAGCGTGATGACGAGTTCGTCCGCGGCATTCGTCACGGTGGCGGTGTAATTGCGGCTGTCGCCGGCGTAGCGGCCGTCCATCACGCCGGCGATTTGCGACACGACATTTTGCAGCGCGTCGCCGAGACCGAGATCGAGCTTCTGCCATTTCTCATCGGTCCACTCAAACTGCGCCACGCCGGAGCCGTCGGAAACCAGAATGGATTTGTAAGGCGCGGTCGTCTCCCAGCGGATGCGCCCCGGCTTCTGGAAGCAGAGAAAACCTTCCGACCGCAGCGGTTCGTTGAACAGCGACAAATGCCGTTCCTGCACAAACCGCGTGAACACCGTCTGCGCCCGGCCCATCGCGCCGCTGATTTGAGCCAATGAAACCGGGCCGTTCGTCTGCGCGCTGGCGTTGGTCAAGCCCACCGCCAGCAGCAGTGCGCCAAAAATATTTCTGAGATTGGGAAATGTTTTCATTTTTCAGCCGTCAATTCATCCAGCCGCACGCATTGGTAGCCTGCCGCCTCCAGTTTGTCCAACAGCAACGCCACCACGGCCAGCAGCCGTTCGCGCGGCACGCCGGCGTCATGCAGCAGAAAGATTGCGCCGGGCCGGAGTTTGCGCAGCAGCCGACCGGCGATTTTTTCCGGCGCATCGGCGCGGCGATCCAATCCGCGCGCCGTGTAGCCGACGACTTTCAAACCGAGTTCGCCGGTCACGCGGAAAATGCGCGGGTTGGTCAAGCCGACCGGCGGACGGAAAAATTCCGGCGTGCGGCCGGTGGCGCGCTGAATTTCCGCCTGCGTCTGCGATAATTCATCCAGCAGCCGCCGCACGGAAAATATGTTCGTGGCCGGGCTGTGCGCGAAAGTGTGATTTTCAATTTTGTGGCCTGTCGCCGCCATGCGCTTCACCAGTTCCGCCTGCTGCGCGACGCGTTTGCCGACGCAAAAAAAAGTGGCGCGGACGTTTCGTGCGGCCAACAGCGTCAGCAGCGCCGGCGTGTTTTCCGCGTCCGGGCCGTCGTCGAATGTCAGCGCAACTACTTTCCGTTTTGCCGGCACGGCGCAAAGGCTGTCGCCAAACATCTGCCATTGCGGAAACGAGACGCCTAGGCCGACGACGGTGCTGGCCAGCATGCACAGCGCCACGAACCACCAGAAGCGCGCGGTGCCGTGGGCAAAATTAAAGACCAGCAACTCCGCTGCGAGCGTGACGAGGAGCAACACTTGGTATCTGGTCAGGCGCAAACGCAACACATTCCTTTCGTTCCCGTCGGTGAAAAAGTGAACAGCACGACCGTCCGGCACCCGCCGGGCAAAACTGTTTTGTCAGCCGTGCAAAATTCCGGCGCGATTTCGTCATGCACCAAGCCGACCGCCGTGACGAAACCAAAGGCCGAGGCAGAATGATGTTCGCCGCAGGCGTGTTTGTAAGCGCCGCAGGCAATGTTCTTTCCGGCCAACTTCGACAACGCCTCGGCAACGGCGCGGTAAAAACTGTCCAGCTTCGCCAAACCATTTGCCCCAGTCAGGAGCAAATCCACGTCGCCAATTAAAATGCCATCGCGTGCCAGCGTCTCCAAAATCCAGCGCGCCTCGGTTTCGGCATTTTGGTTTTCCGAACGGCCGATGCGGATGGCGGACACAAACGCGAGCGGTGACGCGGAATTTTCCGCATGACCAAGCGTGACCACCGCGCCGCCTTCGCCGGGCAGCGGACGCTCGCGGTTCTCCAGCGCGCCGGCAAACGGGCGGATTTCCGGCGACGCCTCGTGCCACCAGCCCCAGCGCATTCCGGCGGCGAGCTGGTCTTGGTTCAGTTCGTCGGCGGCACCGACCAGCGCAAGTTCCGCCCGGCCTGACGCCAGTTCGGTCATTCCCTGCCAGAGCGCTGTTTCAAAAGAAATTTCCCGCTGGATGGGCGTCGAATTCAGCCCGGAAAAATTCAGTTCGATGGCGATTTGCGACGCGAGCGAGTTGTGGACGGAACTAGTGAACAGCGACGGGCGCGGCGCGCGTTCGTCCTTCAAAATCAGGTTTTCCACAAACGCCGCCGTGTCGTTGAGCGAGCCAAGTCCCGTGCCGACGGCGACGCAGATTTTTTCCGGCGCAACCGTCTTGGCGAATTCTGGGGAAAAACTTTTCCGCGCAGCGACGAGCGCCAGTTGTTGGAGCCGGCTCAACTTGCGGCGCTTGGCCGGCTCGATGAATTGCTCCGCGCCAAATTCGCCAGCGGCATAAACTTTGGCCTGTGTGTGTGGTAAAACGGCCGGGACAGCAAACGCCGAAGTGACCGCACCGCCGTTGCGAAATGTCACCGCAATTTCCGCGAGTGAATTTCCAGCCGCGCTGACCGCGCCGATGCCGAGGACGGCGAACCCCTTTTTTGTCAAAGCCGTCGAATTAATTTCCGGTTTCAAATTTGAAATTTTAGATTTGAAATCCGCGCATTCAAACACCAGCGCCACATTGTTGCCGCCGAAGCCGAACGAGTTGCTCAAAATGTGCGCGACGGGCTGCGTGCGAAATTCCTTCACCGGTTCCAAGCCGAGTTTTTCATCGGCGATTTCAAAGCCGGGCGTGCCGGGCACGGCTTGTTCACGCAGCGATTGCACGGCGAGCACGGCTTTGATTGCGCCGCTGGCGGCGAGCGTGTGGCCGAAAAATCTTTTCACCGACGAAACGGGCGGCACAGCTTCGCCGAAAAGTTTTTGCAGCGCCCGCGTTTCCATCGCGTCGTTGTCCGGCGTGGCGGTGCCGTGCGCGCTGACGAAATCAATTTCGCTCGGTTGAAGCCGGCCGCGTTCGAGGGCGCGCTGCATCGCGGCGAGCGCGCCGCGTCCCTCGGCCTGCGGCGCGGTGGCGTGAAAGGCGTCGCAGCTTGCGCCCCAGCCGGCGAGCCGCGCGAGAATTTGCGCACCGCGCGCGACGGCGGTTTCCTCGGCCTCAATGACGAGCATCGCCGCGCCTTCGCCCAAGCTGATGCCGGTGCGCCGCGCGTCGAACGGTCGGCAGCCGTTCGGATCGAGCAGCAGCAGCGAGCCGAAGCCGTTCAGCGTGAGCCGGGAAAGCGAATCGCCCGCACCGGCCAGCATGAGGTCGGCCTCGCCTTGCTCAATCAATTCGGCGGCGGCGAGAATGGCCATCGCCCCGGCGGAACAGGCGGTGGAAAGCGTCGCCACCGGGCCAAGCGCGCCGATTTTCTTGGCGCACAAATCCGCCGCGCCGGCACATTCGTGAAAGCGCAGCGGGCCGAAGCGGTGTTTGTTTTCGCGGAGCAGCGCGGTGAGAAATTTTTCCGTGCCCAGCATTCCGCCGACCGTCGCGCCGAGCATCACGCCGAGGCGGGCGGAATTTATTTTTCCAAAACCTGACTCCAGCCCGGCAGCGGCCAGCGCCTCGTGCGCGGCGATCCAGGAAAGTTTGTCCGAACGCGAGCCGCGCACGTTGCCGGCGAGTTCGTCCACGTCGTCGCGAACCTGGCCGACGAGGTGGTTCGCGTAGCGCGGCGAGGAAAACAGCGTGAGCGGACCGAGGCCGGAGCGGTTGGCGCGGACGGATTCCCAGACCGCCGCCACGCCACAACCGGCGGCGCAGATGATGCCGGTGCCGGTGATGACTGGAGCGCGCCGGGACATCAGGTGCGGTTGGCGGCGACAAATTCGGCGAGCGCGCGGAGCGAGGCGAAGGCCTTGTCCGCGACGGCGCGTTCGGTGATGACGATGCCGTAGTCCGATTCCAAAATCGCGACGAGTTCGAGCGCGTCAATGGAATCCAGCTCCAGCCCCGTGCCGAAAATCGGCTCGTCGGGATTGATGTCGGCGGGCGTGACGCCTTCGAGCGCGAACCCGGCGATGATTTTGGTTTTCAGTTCTTCGATCAAGGATTCCATAGCTGTATGCCGCAAGCGTAACTTTCCGCGAATTGTTTTAGCAAGCGTGTTCCGGCACGGAACACAGATTTCGGCAAACTTCCAGCAGCCTGCCGGCAGCAAAAAGTTTTTCGCGCGGTGAATTTTCAGGCCGGCCCAGCAGCAGCGCCGCGCCGTGCCAGCCACGCGGCGAGAGATTTTCCGGCAGAGAAATGGAATTTGCCGTGGACACATTCATCGCCTCGATGCCGAGGCACAAAACCATTTCGGCTTCGCCCGACCTCAGCCAATCGGCGGCTTCAGCCAAAACATTGGCTCCGTTCGTGTCCGGTGAAATAAGCGAGAGCACCGGGCCTTTCAGCCGGTGGCGGATGCAGATTTCGCCGATGACGGTGCTTGGCAGCGTGTAAGCGAAAATGCTGGGGCGCGGCGTCTGCGCGAAACGGATGTCCGTGTCGAGCGAGCCGGTGAAACTTTCCACGCACACGCCGAGCCGCTCGCGGCGTGCGTCGGACAGCGCGTCAAAATCCACGGCGAGCAGTTCCGCCGCCATGAAGCCGAGGCGGCACATCAGATCCATCCGCAAAAACCGCGACGGATCGGAATCCGACAGCAGCGACCAGTGCAGTCCGTCCAGTTCGCCGACCGCCAAATTTTCCTTCAACGGCGACGGCCACGCGCGCAGACCGGTCAGGTCGTTGCCGAAACCTTCCGGGCCGAGATAGCTGGCGGCGTGGATGACGAGGTCGTTCATGGCGATTCCCTTTTCAGCACCAGCGCGGCATTCGTGCCGCCGAAGCCGCAGTTGATTTTTAGAATAAAATCCAGCTTCAATGCGGCACGCGGTTCGGCGAGCAATGAGTCAGGCGCAACCGGGTCGCGTTCGCGCAGACGCGGCGTGCCGAGCAAAAAATTATTTTGCAGCGCGGCCACGCAGAGCGCCGTTTCCAAAACCCCCGCCGCGCCGAGCGTGTGGCCGAAAATGCCTTTGCTGGAACTGAACGGCGGCACGCGGTCGCCAAAGACGGTCCGCAGCGCATGCGATTCCATGGCGTCGTTGTAAGGCGTGCCGGTGCCGTGGGCGTGAACGTAGCCGATTTTGTCCGGCGCAATTTGCGCTTTGGCCAGCGCGCGGCGGATGGCGAGCGCCAGGCCGGAGCCGTCGCGCGATGGGCCGGTGAGATGGTTGGCGTCATTGCTAGTGCCAGCGCCGGAAATTAAAATGGCCGGTGACGAAAGCAGTTCGCGTTTCACCAAAACAACTGCCGCCGCGCCTTCGCCGAGGCTCAGGCCGATGCGCGCTTTGTCGAACGGCCGGCAGCCTTCGGGATCGAGCGATTTCAGCGAGTTGAAACCGGACAGGACGAACTGCGAAATCAAATCCACGCCGGCGACCAAAACCACATCGGCGAGTCCGCGCCGGATAATCACCGCGCCCTGCTGAAGCGCGCTCAAGCCAGAAATGCACGCGGCGGAAACGCATTGCACCGTGCCGCGACAATCGAACGTTTCCGCGAGATCGGCGGCGAGAAACGCGGGCTGAATCTGCCGCTGCGCCACGGCGGAAACTATTTGCTGGCGCACCAGTTTGTCGAGCGCTTCGATGTTGGCCTTGGTGGTCGAGAGGATAAATCCACGGCGCGCGGCGGGAACGGAATCTAAAATTTTCTCCGCGTTTTTCACCGCTTCTTTCAAGGCAGCGGCGGCGAAGAGAAAAGCGCGTGAATCGGCGTGCGCGGCATCGGCGGCGCGAAGTTGCGACGTGATTTCATCCGCCACAAAACCGGCAACAACGGGCTGGCTGGTTTTGCCGATGAGCAATTCGCGGCGTTGCAAGGCGCTGGCGTTCGCGGCGACGGCGCGTTGCAGCGCTTCCATTCCCAGCCCGGCAGCCGTGACGGCACCGCAGCCGGCGCTGGCAATTTTGTTCACGGCTGTTTCCACAGCGCTTCCCAGGTCTTGAGTTTTTCCTGCATGAACGGCGGCCAGTTCAAAATCAGCTCGCCTGTCGGCGTGGTGAAAACCTGGCTGGTGCTGCCGGTGGCCAGCAGTGTGCGGTCAGCTTGGCGATGGATTTCATAATCAAAATCCAGCCGTGCGCTTTCCGACTTGAGCAGGCGCGTGGTGATGACCAGCGAGTCGGACAGTTTCGCGGGCGCGAGATAATTCACTTCCACATGGATGACCGGGATGGCGATGTGCCGCTCGATGAACGCGGGATAATCAATACCGAGCCGTCGCCCAAACGCGCGCCGGCCTTCCTCAAAATAATTGACATAATGCCCGTGCCAGACGATGTGCAGCGCGTCCACTTCGTTGAAGCGAACCAGAATCGTGGTCTGATCTTCGATGAAGGCACGCGGAGCATTGCGCCGGATGGCGCGGCTGCGGGCGGAATGGTTAGATGGCGTCAAGCTATTCGCTGCGTGTTACGGCGAATTAAGTTTGATGAGAAAGGCATGGGCAACTGTTTTGACTTCCGGCATTGTTGTTGTTGGCGATTTGACTGCAATCCCGTTGCCCCAAAGAAGAACTCCGTTCTCTTGTTTGATTCCGGTAATATCGTGTTCCTCCAAACAAACAGCATTCGCGCCATGGATTCGAGCAGAAATGGCCAGCTTTCTTGATGGAAGATTTGGTCGGTCAAAGCGGCCAATTACTTGATAGGAACGCGGCGGGAGACCGTGATAAAAATTAATTCCATCCGTCTGACTGACAAACCCACTTGAATCAGTAGGCCAAGCTTTCTGTTCGCCAGAATAACTTTGGTAGAAACGAGCCAACGGATCTTTGGTGGCACAACTGGTCACTATTACCGCCAACATGCAAAACCCAACAAGAATGGTGTTGTTTTTCATAGCCTCTTTTTAGTTTGCGTAACTGTATGGGTCAATGATTTTTATTTTACATAGTAGATTTTGCCGGAGTCGGCGCGGCGGTGGAAACCAATTCAGTTTTGTCCGCCGCCGGAGTTTCGTCCCAGAACGGATAAATGTTGAACCACTGGAACGGATATTGGTTCGCCACGTCGGCGAGGCGCGCGGCGTATTCGGCGACGTGCGGCTGCAAGGCTTCGTTGCCGGCACGCAGCATTTCGCGCGGAATAAATTTCGCCGGAAACGAAAAGAACCGGTAGTGGCCGAGTTGTTCGCGCACGACGAAGGTTTGAAAAATCGGCGCGCCGCTCACCGCCGCGAGCAGATACGGGCCGACGGGAAACCGCGCCGCGCCGCCGAGGAACGGCACGCGCACATCCACGCCACCGAACGAGCGGTCGCCGAGCAGGCAGACGATTTCGCCGCGCCGCAGCGCCGCCGAAATGGGAATGCTGCGCAGCGGATGGCCGTCGGTGGCGATGAGGTTGAATTGTTTCGCCGCGAGCGCATGGTTGAACAACTGCCGCAGCCGCGCCTCGTCTTTTTCCAGCACGACGACGTTCACCGGCTTGCCGAGGCGGCCGAGCAGGTGGCCGCCGATTTCCCAACTGCCGACGTGCGCGCCAAGCAGGATGACGCCTTGGCCGCGATCCAAATAATCTTTGAAGAGAAATTCGCCCTCGTGCGTGCATTCAATTTTGGCGCCGCTCATGATGACCGCCAGCCGGTCGAGCAGCGTGACGCCGAAGGAAAAAAAGTGGCGATAAACGAGGAACGGCCATTTCCATAACGGCTGCGGGCCGAGCACGCGCCGGAGAAAATCCTTGGAGCAGCGGTAACCGGACGGATTGCAGAGCGTGAAATAACCGGCGACAAAAACCAAAAGTCCGTAAGCCCAGCGGACGCCGAGCCGGCGGATGAGCTGGACGAAAATCCAGTTGCCAAAATATCCGCCGCGCGTGCGGCCCGACCAGCGGACCGCTGGGGTGGCTGTAATTTTGGAATCCGAACTCATGTCAGCAAGCCACATTTTGTTTCACGCGGAAAAGCTCCAGAGGACTGGAGCACTCCAAGACGCTGCGCGTCGTTCAAGCATCATGGCGAGCGCGGAGCGTCTTGGACTGCGGCGGTCCTCCGCCGCTTTTTTCCACGACAAGGCGAGCTGTGCCAATAAAAAACAAACCACCATAACCCCTATGGCGCCGGTGGCCGGGGCGGCAGCAGTTGCGCTTGCGCGTCGCCGGATTCCAGCAGTGCGCGGACGCGAATAATGTCTTCCACCAGCGGGCGGTCCACGGAAAGTTTTTCTGAAACGCCGCGAATGAGTTCATGCAGCTTGGTGTAATCTTTACCCATCAAATCGCCACCGCGCAGATCGGCGGCCTGCGCCAGCGCGAGCGCTTGAATCGCGGCGAGCTTCCAGACTTTTTCGGTGAGCTGGCGCGTCATGCGGGCGGAAATCATGCCCATACTGACGACGTCCTGGTTATTGGCGTTGGTGGAAATCGTCTGCACGGAGGCGGGCGCACTCAACATCCGACATTCGGCGGCGAGCGACGTGGCGAGCAGTTGCACACCCATGAAACCGGAGTTCAAGCCGGGATCGCCGCCGGACAGCAGCGGCGGCAGGCCGAGACTGTAACGCCAATTCACAAGCCGTTCCAACTGGCGTTCCAGCAGCAGCGCGCATTTGGCCAGACCGATGCGCAGGTAGTCGCACGCCATCGCGATTTGCTGGCCGTAAAAATTGCCGCAGTGGATGACCGATTGCGTTTCGGGAAACACGAGCGGGTTGTCGGTGGAGGCGTTGAGTTCGCGCTCGACGACTTGCTCGATGTGCCACAGTGCTTCTTGAAATGCGCCGAGAATCTGCGGCGAGCAGCGGACGGAATACGGATCTTGAATTTCCACGCCCGGTTCCACCGGCTTGGCGTGCGAACCCCATTGGTGTTCGTCAATTTCCTGTTGAAATTTCGGATGCGTCCGCAGATGCGCCGCGATGCGCGCTGCTACCAGTGATTGCCCGCGAAAACCGCGCGCCTTGTGAACCTGTTCGCAGAGCACTTCCGGCGATGACCACAGCGCCTGGAACAAACACGCGGAAAGCAGTTCCATCCAGCTCAAGAGTTGCGCGGCTTCGTGCGTGGCCAGCGCGGCGAGACCGGTCATCGCCGACGTGCCGTTGACGAGCGCGAGACCTTCCTTGCACTGGAGCGTGACGGAATGCAAACCGTTTTGCTTGAGCGCATCGGCGGCGGGCAGACGTTTTTCACCGGTGCGAACGTGGCCGAGGCCGACGAGAAAACGCGCCATGTGCGCGAGCGGCACGAGGTCGCCGCTGGCACCGACGGAACCTTCGCTGGGAATTTCCGGGAGAATGTCGCGGTTCAGCGCGGTGACGAGCAGTTCGACCACTTCCGGCCGAATGCCAGAAAAGCCGCGGGCGAGCGCGTTGGCGCGGGCGGCCATGATGGCGCGGGTTTCTGTCGGCGAAAAAAGATCGCCCTGGCCGACGGAAAGATGATGCAGCAAATTTAATTGGTGCTGCTCCAAATCTGCCGGCGAAACGCGCGTGCCGCTCAACGGTCCGAAGCCGGTGTTGATGCCATAAACTGCGCGCGGTTCGGCGGCGATTTTTTCCACCAGCGCGCGGCTGGCGCGCATGGCGGTGCGGGCGGTGGCCGGCAGTTCGCAGCCGCTCCGGCAGTGCGCAATTTCCCAAACGTCGGCGAGCGTCAGTCCATGTCCCGTCAATTGAATCATCGTGCGGCGATGATATTCAGTTTGACGCCATGCCCGCAACAGTTTCGCGCGGCAACCACACGCGGTCAGCGGAGTTTCTTCAGCGCCGGCTCGGCGTCCTTGATGACGCGGAACCAGTAATTGCGGAAGCCGAAGCCGGTGGCCTTGCCGGTTTCGCGCTGGGAGAAAATCACCTCGCGCGACGCGATGTCGAAGGCTACGACATACACCGCGCCTTCGCCTTTTTTGTCGAGCTTCACCAGCCGGTCCACGATGAACACAACGGCGGTGCCGCTCTTGTTTTTCAAATCGTAGGCCTTGACGATCTTGTGGATTTGCTCCGGCGTGATGTGCGTGCTGGTGATGGTGTCGTCCGCGCCGGGCGAGCCGATGATCTGCTTGCTGCCGCCGTTTTTGTTGACGGCGGTCACGCCGTCAATGTCAATGATCCAGCTCTTCTTGGTTTCCTTTTCAATGACGCGGATCCGCTCGCGCAGGAACAGGTCGTTCCACGATTCAAAGATGCCGGGGAAAATCGCGTCCGGCTCGTTGAACTGGCCGGGGCCGATCAGCCGGGCGTGCGAATAATCGAGTCCGGCCCAGACCAACTGGCCGGAGGTGATCACGGAATCTTTTGCCGCCGCGCCCGCGCCAAAGGCGAACAGGCTGCAGGCCAGCGTTACGAACACAAATAATTTTTTCATAATTTTCTCCTCAAGAATGTTTGATGGTTGTCGTTTCACTGCGGCGAAAGAATGTTTCAACCGGTCGCCGGCTGGCAAGTCGAATCGGCGAAATTTTCAGGCTGCGGCGGCGGTCGTTTCCCGCAGGCAAACGGAGTCGGGAAATAGTTTTGTCATCTGCCGCTTCAGCGAAGTGATTTCAGCGGCCAGCGGATTCCGCCCGCTGCGGTTCGGTGCGCGGCTGGCGGCGATGGCGGCTTCGAGATGTTTCAAATCCAGCAATTCCACCGTCAGGTTTTCGGCGGCAATCTGCGCGGCCAGTTCCGGCGCGACGTCTTCGGCGGCGATGAGAAACAGCACGATGCCCCACGCGGTGAAGCGATCCAGATTCACCTCGATCCATTCGAGAAAACGGCGCGGCGATTTTTTCTGGCCGAGTTCCAGGTGGCTGCGCACGGCCACCGGAAAATCCGCGTAGCCGAGATAATCATAGCCGGAAACGTCGCGGCCTTGCGCCGTCCAGTCGCGGAACAAATGCTGCACGCGCAGGTTGAGCTGGTAAAATTTTTCAAACGCCCGGCCATAGCGGTCGAGATATTCATCGTCGAAATAAATGTCCTGAAAAAATGCCTGGCACACGAAAACCCAATACGAGGCGTTGTCCCAGACGACTTTCGAGGTCATCACTTTGGTGCGGCCAAAGGTCGGGAGCTGGTCGCGGAAAACTTCGGTGAAGGCGCGTTGCAGCATCAGCATCGTGGCGTCGCTTTGCGCGACGGCTGCGCGCGTCAAAGTTTTTTCAAAATGCCGGCGGATGAGCCGCGTGACCATTGTGTTGCCCATCGCGATGAAATCCGAACCAGGGCTGTAAAACGGATCTAGAAACGCCGCCGCCTCGCCGACGCACGCCCAGCGGTTGGCGGAATAAAATTGTTTTGTGTCGTAGCTGAATTCCTGGAAAAACAGATAATCCATCACGCTGAACCCGGCGAGATTCTGCGCGACCACTGGCTCATGAATTTGCAGCCACGCGAGCGCCTTCTCGTAGCTATTGATGTTTGCAATCGGATGAATGCGCTCGTCCACGACGATGCCAACGCTGGTGTTGCCGGACGACAGCGGAATGAGCCAGACCCAGTAGCCATGGCCGACGAGATGATTCGTGGAGCGATAGCGGTTGCCGCCGGGAACCTTGGCGTGCCACGCGGAATTTTCCGCCGGCACAAAATTTTCCACGTCGCATTTTCCTTTCACGCGGAACCAGCTCGCGCTGTGGCGCAACGGACTGGGCCGGCCGAGGTTTAATTTTTTCTGGAGCAGCCGCTGGCGGCCGGTGCAGTCCACGACCCAAGCGGAGCGCAGAGAAATTATTTTTTCACCATGCCGCTCGCGGATGACGGTCGTGTGCGGCGCATCGTTTGCGCCGAGCGAAATTTCCAGCACGCCAAAACCTTCCAGCAAGGTGACGCCGGCGGCCTGGTTCAAATCGCGCAGATGATTTTCCAACCGGCCGCGGTCCAGTTGAAACGATGTGATGGGCGGAAAATCGCGCGGGCCGTATTCGGGCCGGTTTTCCAGCGGACTGTGTGCATCACCGAAAAAAAAGCGCAGACCGTTTTTCACCAGTTGCTCGCGGTCGAGGTAATCTTTTAGTTGAAGTTTGACGGCGAAATAATGCGCGCCGAGTTCCGACGTGGCTTCGCCGACCTTGAACGCGGCCTCGGGCAGCGGACGTTTTTCAAAATCCACCACGGCCACGGACAGCTCCGGTTGTGCGAGCTTGAGCTGTCGCGCGAGGCATTGGCCGGCCAGCCCGCCACCGGCGATCAGCGCATCATAAACAGGATTGTCCTCCATGAACCCGGGAACGTGCCGGAGCACCGGGCGATTGTCAAACCCGACGGCAAAATCTTCCTTACCGCGACGGTTTTGAAAACGGCTGGAAGAACTTTCGACCAAGCAAAAACAAGGTCACGCCCGCGCAGGTCCAGCCAAACCAATCGCCGTGCCGGCGATAAAATGTCGTCACTGTTTTTTCAGCGGATGGCGGCAGAGGAATTTCAATTGTCAGCGCGCCGGCACGGTGGACGTCGCCGGTCGGGTCGGCGAGGATTTGCCGGAGATTGCCACGGTCGTCAATCCAGCAGGTCACGCCGTTGTTGGCGCAGCGGACGAGCGGGCGGCGGTTCTCGATGGCGCGGAAGACAGCGGCGGCGGTGTGCTGCCATTGCGCGGTGCTGTCGCCGAACCAGCCGTCGTTGGTGAGGTTCACCAGAAAATCCGTGTCGTCGTCGGTCGCGTCGCGCACGGTGCCGGGGAAAACATCTTCAAAGCAGATGAGCGGGGAAATGACAACCGGTTGGTGGGGCGAGACTCCCGGCGAGCCGTGGTCCAATTCGATTTGCGGCTCGCGGGGACGCTCGCCCCACCGTTCCACTTCAAACCGCCCCGGCCGGTCGCCCGCCGTCCAGCCGCCTTGGATGGGCGTGAACCATTTCAGGAACGGCAGCCAGCGCGTGAGCGGAACGTATTCGCCGAAGATGACGAGCTGGCGTTTGTGGTAAATGCTGGCCAGCCGCCCGTCGGGATTCATCAGAAAAGCGGAGTTGAACCAATTCGTCGCGCCGGGCGGAAACGTCACGTCGTCGCCATTGAAAACAATCCACACGCGGTTCGACTGCGCGAACTCGACGATGGCGCGGTAAGTCGCGTCGTCGAGCGCGGGCACGGCGGATTCGGGCCAGAGCAGCACGTCGGTCTGGTTGGTGAGCGCGCGTTGCGAGCGGTCGAGCAGTTCGCGGAAGCGCTTGGAATCTTCACTGGCGGACCAGATCAGCGTTTGCGGCACGCTGGGCTGGATGAGCGTGACGCGCAAAAAAGCCGGACTCTTTGAAAGGCCGGCGGACGACGGCGAACCGGAGTTGATCGCGAAATAACCGCCGCCGAAAAAACCCAGGATGACGAGCAGCGGCAAAACCATTTCCTGCTGCCAGACGTGGCGCCGGGTGGGATTGCGAAAAATCATTTCCCCCGCTGCGAACAACTCCAGCGCAAACCACGCGACGAGAAACGACACGCCGTAAACGCCGGTGACGGACGCGATTTGGAGCAGCGGAACGAGCTTGAACTGCGAGTCGCCGAGCAGGTTCCACGGAAAGCCGCCGAACAGCCGCGCGCGAAGCATTTCCAGCGCGACCCACGCTGCTGCGCCGCCGAGCGACCAGAGCAGCCGTTGAATCCAATTTGAAATTTGAAATTTGAAATTTGAAATCAGCCACAGCCACACGCCGAAAAAAAGCGCGAGATACGCGGCGAGCGCCACCCAGCCGAGAATCGGATAGCCGGTCGCGGGAATCCGCAGCAGCCACGAAAGCGACGCGAGCCAGAACGCGAGTCCGCCGGCGCAGCCCGCGCGAAAGGCGCCCGCGCCGGACTGGCCGCGCGCGGCGAACAGCAGCAGCGCCGGCGCGACCCACGCGAAGCCGGCGCAGTTGAAATTCGGAAACGCGCCGGCGAGCAGCAGCCCGGCGACGATGGCGACGAGATAACCGCTGCGCCAGAACAGTTCGGTGCAAAAACTTTTTGCAACGGCGAGGGCGGAATAATCGTCGCAGAATACCGGGCCGAGTTTGGTGCAATTGGCGGCCTCGCGCAAAACGCGGCGGCTGGCGTTGACGACGACGGCCTCGCGCGAGCCGCGCCAGACGGCGAAATCGGCGTCGGAATTGCCGGCGTAGTCGAAGCCGCGTTCGCCGAATTTTTCCGTGAGCGTGCGGAGTTTGTTTTCGCTGCGGAGATTTGTTTTGCCGTCGCTGGCGAGGACTTCGTCGAACAGCCCGACGTGGTCGGCGACGGGCTGCGCCATTTTCAAATCGGACGCGGTGGCGAGAATGATTTTCCGGCCGGACTTTTTTTCTTCGCGGAGCCACGCGAGGAATTTTTCATTGTAGGGCAGGGCGGCGGGATCAATTTGGAGGCGCGCGGCGATTTTTTGTTTCAGCCAAGCCCGGCCGCGCGTCCACCAAAAAAGGATTTGAAAAATGGCAAAGGGATTGCGCCGGAGCAGACGCGCGAGCGTCTCCCACGTCATGTCGGTGCGGAGCAGCGTGCCGTCGAGGTCAACGGCGAGCGGGACTGGTCGGGTGTCGCCCATGTCCGGCGTATGCTGCGGATTGAGTTGGCCGCTGGCAAGAACTTCAACTACGCTGGCGCGGTGAAATTCAACCTGCGCAATCCATTTTTCATCTTCGGCCTCGTGCTGTTGTGGCGCGTGGCGCTGCTGGTTTTCACCGCGCAGCCGATCCCGGCGAATGACGCGTTTATTTTTGACGGCGCGGTGGGCAACTGGCTCCGGCACGGGTCTTACGTCAATCCGTGCATGATCGTCGCTTATCCCATTTCCAGCCAGCAGGTCTTCTCGCTCTATCCGCCGGTATATCAGGTGGCGCTGCTGGCGTGGATGCCGCTGTTTGGAACCAGCGCGCTGGCAATGATGACCATGCACCTGGCGCTGTTTGCCCTGTCGGCATTCCTGGTGCTGTCCATCGTGAAAAAGTTTTTTCCGGTGACGGCAAATTACCTGCCGGCGGCGCTGCTGTTGTTCGGCATCACCTTCGGCGACCGGCCGGAGGATCTCGCGCACGTTTTCGGACTGGTTTCGCTTGGGCTGGTCGCGCGGCAACTGGCCGCAGCGAACCGCAGCCTGAAAACGGCGGCGGCCATTGCGCTGGCTTTGCTGCTGGCGCTTTACACGTCGGTGATCGCCGGCGCGTTTTATTTCGGCGCGGGATTTCTGGCGTGCGCGGCGGACTGGCTGTCGTCCCGGCGCCACCGCCTGTTTGTCCCGTTCGTCGCGGCGGCGGCGATGTTCGCGGCCCTCACCTTTTCCATCGCCAAACTCGAGCCGCTGTGGTGGCAGGGATTTTTGGAAAACGCGCGGCAGCAGTCGGTCATCACGGCGGGCTTTCACCGGCCCCGCCTGTTTGACCTTCTCAAGCTCGTTCGCACCGCGCCGGTGTTTCTGCTCGCGGCGGCGTTCCTGCCCTTCGCGTTTGCGCGCCGGAATCAAATCCGCGCCAGCGAAGGCGTCTGGCCGCGCCTGGTCGCCGGAATTTTTCTGATGGGCGGGATTTTGCTGGTGGCGGACATGACGCTGATTGCGCCGGACTACGTCGGCTATGTGATATTCACGCAAATCCTCCTCGCCGCCGGCCTGCTCGTGCTGAGTGAAACAGTTTTCCCCGAAAAAATCCGCCTGGTGCGCGTCTTGATTTTGGGCTGCGTGATGCTGGTTTCGGTCCGGGCCGTGGGCATGACGACGTGGGGCGCGGCCTGCGCGTGGAAAAACAGCTACTGGCGGACGCAGGAAACGCTGCGGCTGGAGCTGGCACCGTTCGCAAAAACGGATGCGCCGGTCGTCGTGTCGTCCGCGTTTTTATACCGCGCGCAAAAACTGGGCGTGCGGCATCCGATCCATTCCGACTGGTTTTACGACCGCAGCAATTTTGCGCCGGATGCGGATTTCGACGGCCTGGTGCGGCTGCGTCCGCCGAAGCTGGTGCTGACGCAGTTTGATTATTACCGCAGCCTGGTGCCGCTGCTGGAAAAACTGCGCCGGCACCCGGAGCTGGTGAAAATCCAGGTGCGCGACCTCGCCGCCGTGCGGCCGCCGGATGCCAGCCCGTCATTCCAGCGTGTGGTGCAGAATATTTCCTGGGCGCCGGTGATGGTGGATTTGGAGTGGAAATGAAATTACCCGGCGAGTGCGCGGGTGATCAGACTCAGTTCGCGTTCGCCGAAATTTAATTTCAACGCCTCGACGCGGGCGGCCTCGGTCATCTTTTCCCAGGATTTGCGGACGGCGTTGATCATCTTCTCGTCGTCGCTTTTCGCGGCGAGCGCGGCGAACTGAAATTCCAGAAACACGAGGCACAGCGCGTCTTCCAGCAAGCGGCACTCGGCGTTGGCGGGAAAATTTTTCTTGAGGTTCAATTCCTGCACGCGGCGGATGGTTTCGTCGTCAAAGCCGACTTCGCGGAGAATCGCGCCGGATTTTTCGGCGTGAAATTTTTTCAGGTCCGCGCGCCATTTCAAGTAGCCGGCGCGGGTCATCGGATAATTTTCACGCGGGCTTTCCCAGCGGCAGATGTGCTGGCAGCGCGTGGCGAGGCGCAGGGCTTCACCCGCCTCGGGGCAAAGTTTCAAGACCCAGTTGGTGAGCCGCTCGGCGTAAAGCAGCTCGCGCGGCCGGCCGTTTTCCAGGTTTGGGTCGCGGGAATTTTCCGCGTCGAAACGGGCGCGGGCGGCGTTGAATTTTTCGTTCATGCGGGGAGTTTTTCCGAAGCCCGGCAAATTGCAAGCGGCAGGAAAAGAAAAACGCGCGGCAGGCCCGGCCCGCCGCGCGTCGGAAGGAATTTAATTTCAATGTTCGTGGCAGCCGCAGCCGTGGCCGCAGGAACCGCCTTCGGACAAATCCTCCGCCGTAGGAATGCGGCCCAGCTCAATCGTCTTGCCGACCTGCTTCTGGACGAGGTGCTGGAGATCGTGCATTTCCTCCTGCGCGTCGAGGAAGCCGGCGGCGACGGGATTTTTGAGCAGCGCGTCGCGGTCGGACTCAAACGCGGAGATTTCCGCCGGTTCAAGCGCCTGGCCGGAGTGCTGTTTTTCCTGGAGCGCCTGGCCTTTGCTCATCAGGCTTTCATACTGGCCGCGCGCGGCGGCGTCGGCGAGGAAGGTGTCAATGCGCCGCTTGATGCCGCCGGTTTCGAGGTGTTCGAGGATGGCTTCGCAGAGTTCGCGCGTTTTGGTTTCAAGTTTGGTGGACATAAAATATGTTTTTGGCCGCGCAATAAACCACACCCGGCCGGGAAAAGCAAACGCCAAGCGCGGCGGTTTTCAGCCGACCCCGGGCCGTGGAAAATTCCCCGCGCATCTTTTTCCGGCAATGGAATTGACGTTGCCTAAACAAATCCTTAAATTCTCGCGCCATAGCTTATGCAACCGATCCAACTTCACCACATAGACTACCTCATTCTCATCGCTTACGTCGCTTTCGTCATAGGCATCGGCTGGACGCTGGCGCGCTACATGAAAACGTCGTCGGATTTCCTCACGTCCGCGCGTTCGATTCCAACCTGGGTTACCGGGCTGGCCTTTATTTCGGCGAACCTCGGCGCGCTCGAGCTCGTCGGCATGGCTGCGAGCGGCGCAAAATACGGCATCAGCACCGCGCATTTCTACTGGGTCGGCGCGATTCCGGCGATGATCTTTCTGGCGGTGTTTATGATGCCGTTTTATTACGGCTCCAAGGCGCGCTCGGTGCCGGAATATCTGAAAATGCGTTTTGACGAACGCGTCCGCGCGCTGAACTCCGTGGCTTTCGCGGTGATGACGATTTTCGCTTCCGGCATTTCCATGAATGCGCTGGCGAAACTGCTGAACCAGTTGCTCGGCTGGAATTACAACGTCGCGCTGTGGGTCTGCTCCGGCGTGGTGCTGCTCTATGTTTTGAAAGGCGGTTTGACCTCGGCGATTTACACGGAAGTTTTGCAGTTTTTCATGATCGTCCTCGGTTTCGCGCCGGTGGTTTATCTCGGCTTGAAGGATGTCGGCGGCTGGCACGCGATGAACCATTCGTTGCAGACCGTCGCGGTGAATCCCTCGGCGCTTTACCTCAAAGACGCCGGCATTACCTACGCGCCCAACGCCTGGACGAGCGCGTGGCAGCCGGTGCTGGCCGGTTCGGCCAACAATCCGATGGGCGTGGACTGGTTCGCGATGATCTTCGGTCTCGGCTTCGTTTTGAGCTTTGGTTACTGGTGCACCAACTTTCTCGTCGTGCAGCGCGCGATGGCGGCGAAAAACATGACCGCCGCCCGCAACACGCCGCTGGTGGCCGCCGTGCCGAAAATGTTTTTTCCGTTCCTCGTGATCGTGCCCGGCATGATCGCCGCCGCACTTTGCACGATGCCGGACAAGGGTTATCGCATCCCGCCGGCGATTATTTCCCAGGAAACCTACGCCCAGGCCATTGACGCGGTGAAAGCCGCCAATCCGGCTGATTCCGTGGCCGCCGTGAAAGCCGTCGGCGACGTGCTCGGCAAGAAAGTTGCCGCCGATAAAATCGCCTCGCTGGTCGCCGCCAACGCCGCGAGCAAACTGACCGATGCGCAGATCAAACAGGGCATTTACAACAGCATCGCAGAAAACGATTACGACGGCGTCATTCTCTCGCTCGTGAAAAAATATTGCCCGCCGGGCCTGCTCGGTCTGGCGCTGACGGCGCTGCTGGCGTCGTTCATGTCCGGTATGGCCGGCAACGTCACGGCGTTCAACACCGTGTTCACTTACGATTTGTATCAAGCCTATTTCGCGAAGGGCAAGAGCGACCACCATTATTTCATCACCGGCAAAGTCATCACCGTCGTCGGCATTGTGTTGAGCATCGGCGCGGCGTATTTCGCCTCGATGTATAACAACTGCATGGACATCATCCAGCTCGTGTTCGGCTTCGTGAACGCGCCGCTGTTCGCGACGTTCCTGCTGGGCATGTTCTGGAAGCGCACCACCGGCACCGGGGCATTCCTCGGCCTCTTCGGCGGCATCGCCAGTTCGGCGTTGTTCCACGCGCTGACCACCACCGGCAGCAATCTCGACGCCGCCGGCCACGTCGTCAACGGCATGAAAGGCGGCTATCTCGCCGTCGTCTCGAAATTCCCCAGCGAGATGGCGCAGAACTTCTGGCTCGCGGCGTTCGCCTTCATCGCCTGCTTTACGCTGACGCTCGTGATTTCGCTCGTCACCAAATCGCAGAAGACCGACGCCGACTTGAAAGGCCTCGTCTATTCGCTCACGCCGAAAATCGTGGACAACAACATCCCGGTTTGGCAGAAGCCCGCCGTGGTCGGCATCGTGCTGCTGATCGTCTGCATCATCTTGAACTTTATTTTCTGGTGAAATAACCCGCAACCCGCAATCCACAATCAAAAATTAAAATTATGGGACTCGACATCCGCTGGCCAATCGGCCTCATGTTCTCGCTCATCGGCGTGCTGCTCACCGGCTACGGCGTGCTGAAACGCTCCGCCTCCATCTCGCTCGACATCAACATCAACCTCATCTGGGGCATCGTGCTCCTGGTATTTGGCGTGGGGATGCTGCTCGGCGCGATGCGCGATGGTAAAAATCCGCCGGCGAAATAAATTGAATTTTGGCGGGGCGAGCCGGCCCGCCAGCCGCTGCGCCCCGCCGAAATGATTCGTTCCGATTTTTTTGCGGAGCGTTCCCCCTAACTTCCAACTGCCATCTGCCAACTGCTTTTATGAACCTCAAAGAACTCGCCGCCCACGTCACCGCTGAATTTCAAAAACATTACGGCCGCGCACCGCGTTGGATCGTCGCCGCGCCCGGTCGCGTCAACGTCATCGGCGAACACACCGATTACAACGACGGCTTCGTGCTGCCAATGGCCATCGAGCGCTACGCCATCATGGCCGCCGACGCTGCGCCTGCGCCCGGAAAAATTTCCATTTACGACACGAATTTCAAGGAGACGGCGCAAATTGACATTTTCGCGCCCGTCACCAACGGCTCGCCGAAATGGTCCAACTACATTCGCGGCGTGCTCGCCGGCTTCCAGAATCGCGGCGTGACCATTCCCGCGCTGGATGTCGCGTTCCTGTCCACCGTGCCGCTCGGCGGCGGCTTGAGCAGCAGCGCCGCGCTGGAAGTCTGCACCGCGACGCTCATCGAAGCTGCCACAGGGAAAAATATTGATCCAATTGAAAAAGCCCTGCTCGCGCAGAAGGCCGAACACGATTTCGCCGGCGTGCCGTGCGGCATCATGGATCAATTTATTTCTGCGCTCGGCCGCGAAGGTCATTTGCTCCTGCTCGACTGCCGCACGCGCAAAACCGAACTGGTGCCGATGAGCGATCCGTCGGTGGCGCTGCTCGTCATCAACACGAACGTGAAGCACGAATTGAGCGGTGGCGAATACGCCGAACGCCGCGCGCAATGCGAAGAAGCTGCGCGCAACCTCGGGGTCAAATCGCTCCGTGATGTCACGGCGGAACAGCTTGAACAAGGCAAAGGCAAGTTGAGCGAACTCGTTTATCGCCGCGCCCGCCACGTCATCGGCGAAATCGAGCGCACCACCCACGCCGCTGATGGTGTCCGCAACTCCAACTGGCCGACGGTTGGCGTGCTCATGTATGCCAGCCACGCCGCGCTGCGCGATGATTACGAAGTGAGCTGCAAGGAACTCGACGTGGTCGTGGAAATCGCGGAAGAAATCGGTTTGAAAGGCGGCGTTTATGGCTGCCGCATGACCGGCGGCGGCTTTGGCGGCTGTGCCGTGGCCTTGGTGAAAACTGATTCTGTGGAAGCCATCACGAAGAAAATTGCCACGGATTACAAGGCCAAGACCGGCATTGACGCCACCATCTTCAGTTCGTATCCCGCCGCCGGCGCGACCATCATCAAAGGTTGAAAACGCGGAAAATGGCGCGCGTTTTGCCGTCGAACCGTTCGGGATTGTGTTTTTGACAAGACCAATCGCGTTAATGCGATTTGGTTTTTAGATATTCAATCTGGGCGGCAACTAAAATCTTGAGCTTTTTGCTAATCAACTCATGGTCAACATTCCAAGGCGAAGGGCTATCGCCGTCGGGGATTTGAAGAGATAGGCTTAAGTTGCCAGGCCCCATTGACTCGAACCGTAGATTCCCGCAACCACATGATATTCTTAATCCCCTTTTTTGCATAATGTATTCTCCCGACCGAAATTCACCAGTGATTACAATGTGGAAATCCATATTGGTTTGATTTGTAAATTTTATTACTGCCACTTCTATTTCTTTATTTGAATGATCTATTGTTGGCGGTAATGAATTAAGATAATCTGTTGTAAGAGTTATGCTATCATTGCGCCGTGTCGCCTCGCTTTTCATGATGTCGTATAATGATTTAAGCGCGTAACGATATGTTGCCAAATTATTTGTCCATGAAGCCAAAGCCATATCTTCCATGTTCCGAATCCGCAATTGCTTTTCATCTTTTAATTGAGCCAGCGCGGCCTCCACACTGTTTGTGTCTTGCGATTCGGTTTCAAATACTTTTTGAGGCTCAACGGTTGCAATCGGCGGTGGGGTGGAAACTGCTGGCGACAGTTCTGGCTTTGGAATAATTTTATCCGGCAGAGGTTTTGAAACCGCAGCTTTAACAGTGCTTGTAGGTGGAGATTCGCTTTTTGATTTTGCGTTTTTTGACAATTGAACCGCCAGAAGCAGGACAAGGCTCGTTGGAATGCAAACAAGCATCGCGGTTAGGATTTGGCTCCAGTGGAAAGATGTTATAGGCAAATGTTCAGCCTGGCCAGCATCTATGGGCTTTGATTCTAACCCCTTTAATTTTTTCTCCTGATCGTTGTGCAGTTTAGGGGGAACGATAAAAAGAAATCTAAAGATGAATGACGAAGCAACCGCCAGTGTTCCTCCACCAACAGCCAAGAAAGCCAGCTCGATCAATTCGTCCATCTTTGCAATTCCCAATATAATGGCCAGGACGACAATCATAACGCCCCCCGTGCATTCCCCAGTGATGACTTCTCGCAGCTCGGTTTCTTTCCACGTTTCTGAAAAGACTTTGCGCCAGTATGAACGGCCTTTTTTGGATGCCATAAGACAAAAGCATCCATCAATTTCTTGGTTCCGTAAAGCGTGATATTGTGCTCGAAAATCATCGAGTTAACCATGCATTATCCTTTATTTATGCGGGCTTTGTCGTGGGTTTGGGAAAGACACAATTCCGTGGGGGCTCGGAATCATATACTTCGCGTTAGCAATTTGACTTGCTCTTTTTAGTGGAAAATCGTTTGATATTTGGGTAGCAAACAACAAACCAAAACGCATTATGAACAAATGCAAAGACATCCCGCTTGCGGCAGATATAAAAGAAGGAACCGAGATTGAAGTTCAAACCGAACATGGAATAATTCCCCTAAATGTTTGGCGCGTTGTTAGGGGAACCGGGAAACGGAAATGGTGTATTTCCATTCAGGGATTTACTCGAATAGATCCGCCAATCCGAACGCAATGCTATGTTTTTTTCAAAGGGAATGAGGTCGGCAGCCAGTTCACGCAGGCCGAAAAGCATAACCTGACTTGGGATGCGACACTGGAAACGATTATTTCAATCCCTGAATTTTGGGGAGAATCCCAACAATTTAATCGTTTTGACATCGCCGGTAATAATCGGCTTCGCATGGAGCAGGTCAATTTTCCCCACAATTTGACCGGCCGCGTTTTTAATTTCGATGATTGACTTCATGCCAACCGCTCCAAGTCAAACGTGTGCCTTCCCCTCTTTTAGCGTTTGGCGCGCTTTGGCTTGGCGCTGGCGGCTTTTTTGGCGGATTTTGAGGACGGCATAGGCGGCGCGGCGATAAACCGCTTCATGGCATCTTCAAAGCTGATGCCTTTCAATCTCAAATCAATGGCTTTGGGCATAAATTATCGCTTTACTTGGACGCACTTTACCACTTTGCTTTCCGCATCAATAGCAAAAAGTCAAATGGCAAGACCTAAAAAAGTTCAACTTCCAATTGGGCTTCAAGATATGCTGCGTATTGCTCTGCCCAACAAAAGACCTGAAGACCGGATGAGAATTTTTCGCGCATGGGCACGCTCTAATTTGACGACAAAATTATGGCGGGTTCCCACCGAAGAAGAATTTCAGGTCGAGTTTGATTTGTGGTGTAAAAAGCCGTTCACAGAAATGTTCTGGGTTCAAGACGTGGCAGCATTTATTAAAAACTTCGTTCCGCACTTCACGGCGGCAAATAGGAAAAAGCGCGCTCAAACAGCGGCAAATGCAAAATGGAAAAAGCGGAAGGTGAAAAATGGCTAGACCACAAAAAATAATTGGCGAGATTGGGTTTGAAGAAATGTTGCGCTGGGCTATGCCAAAGAAAAGAATCGCAGACCGATTCAAATTCTATCGCCTGTATCTGCGCGACAATTTACATAAACACGGGTCTTATGCTGGCTGGAAAGCAACAACGGAAGAAATAGAACAAGCCATTGCCGATGCTCGCAAAAAGAAATTCAACATTGATTCAGATTCCACGCACAATTTCCGTAATTGGATAAATTCAGCAATCCCTGGATGGCAACGGGAACTTCGCCGCGACCGCGCCAAAGCAATGGCCGCTGGCCGCTGGTCGAAGAAAAATAAAAAAACTTGATTTGATTTCGGACTTGCTCCTTTTGCATCAAGCATCTCAAAACCTGCTGTAAGCATAAAATAACCTGCTGTAAGCATCTCAATGGTGATGAATGCAACCGTTTCCATCAACGGTGTTGAATGACCACACAAAAACGCGATGTTAAATCATCTTGCAAACGAGCTTGGCGGCACCTTCCGCACGTCGATATACGCGGGGTTTGTGCTTGAGTCTCTTGTGCGCTAAAAACC
>Ga0182030_10001138_pt1 | contig 53868 bp, 49 predicted proteins | sample 812S3MmetaG_FD_121299 | JGI IMG/M metagenome (GOLD analysis project Ga0182030, IMG submission 121299) | Permafrost microbial communities from Stordalen Mire, Sweden - 812S3M metaG (Illumina Assembly) | ecosystem: Environmental > Terrestrial > Soil > Wetlands > Permafrost | place: Sweden...
GTCCCGACGCCACGGTGCCTCCGCGCGCACAGTTGAGTGGTCCCTTCGCTAGCGCTGAATCGCACGGCATGGTCTTCGTCGCCCCCGAGGAGCCGCTGACGCCTCTGCCGTCGGTGGACGTCGACGCTGACCCCTCGTTCGCTCGCGGAGACCTCGAACCCATCGTCACGAGAGCGAATGCCGGCTTGTTAGCCGACAACTTCCTCGATATGGCCCACTTCGCCTTCGTGCATGCTGGCACCTTTGGTGCGGGCGAGGCCACTGCGGTGGGTGACTACAGCGTGGAGCGCGACGGCTTCACGTTCTCAGCGGTGTACGAGCACGATTTCGCCAACCGTGAAGACCCGGGCGTTCTCGAGGGCGTTCGTCCCCTCATCCAGCGACGTCGGCTGACGTATCGCTACGTTGCGCCATATCATCTCGAGCTCGCCCTTGACTTCATTGACGTGGGTGGCACCAACGTGATCGGGTTCTTCCTGGTCCCGATGGATGACGAGACAGTGACGATCTATTCGTCCATCTGGCGTAACGACCTTGGCGATTCCGTCGAGCGCCTCGCTGACGCGGTCGCCTTCGAAGTGGCGGTCGTCAACGAGGACCTCGCCCTGCAGTCGCGCTACCACGATCTGGCACTACCCCTGGACCTGAGGTCCGAGGTTCACGTCAAGGCGGATAAGACGACGGTGGAATTGCGCCGCATCCTGCGTGACCTCATTGATGCGGCGGATCCGCAGTCCTGACAATCGCTTCCCCCGCTGTCGCTGACCTCTCGGTAGTGGTGATCGCTAGGAGCCGCACGTAGTGGAGAGTAGGGGGCGAGAGGACCCCGACGCTGTCGCCAACGACTAGTTCGCGGCGTGGAACGCATCGCCGGGGCGGATCTCAGCAGGTCAGGATGAAAGCACGCAAGTGCAAGGGCTCGCCGTCAGTGTACGGACCTTCGTGGATGAACTCATCGAGTTCGGGGGCCTCGCGAAAACCCATCCTCACGTACATCGCCTGCGCGAGACCCATCGTTGGCGCGGAGTGCAAGATGATCCGTTCGCGGTGCTGCTCGCGCGCGCGAGTGATGCAGGTCTCGACCAGGGCGCGACCGACGCCGTGGCCTTGGAAGGCGGGGTCGACGGCGAGCATTCGGATGCCGCAGCCGCCGGGGTCGGTGAATTCGGCCATCGCGTGTTGGGGCCCGGGCACGTAGGTGACGCCGCCCACGAGAGCGCCGACATCGTCAAGAGCGACGTAGACCTCGGAGTCGCGACGACGCCCGTCGACGTCGCGCAATTCCTTCTCATAGGGCCCTAGGGGCTCCTGCCCGTTGAGCTGACGGTAGGCCTCGACGGTGATTCGTGCGAGTGTGTCACACTCGTCAGCGTGGATGAGACGTATCAACATGGTGCTGGCGAGCCTACGAGACGCCACCGAACAGGTGCAGCGACCCCACTCAGGCGCTGGATTGCCGGGAGCTCGGACGCACGCGTCCGCGTTTTCAACCTTTATCGTTAAGCCCGAAGAGAAATTTCAGATTTCTTGTAACGAACGGGGCCGTCAAGCGACAGTGCAGAGGTGAGGAGGCGACATGACTGACGAAGTTTCGACTCGCCCGACTGAGGGCGCCAAGACTCCTGTGGGACGCCGCATGTTCCTAGGTCTGGTGGCACTCGGGGCCGCGGGCGTGGCCTTTGGCGCCGAGGCGCAGAAATTGATCGGCAACAAGTTGGGCAGTGGATTCGCGTCGTTACTTCCCGGTGGGAACCACTTTCGCATTTACACCATTACTGGTAGTTATCCCAACATCCCGACGTCGAAATACAGTCTCTCGGTCAGCGGCATGGTCGACCGGCCGATGACGCTGTCCTACGACGACCTGCGCGCGTTGCCGGCATTGGAGATGGTGAAGGGATTCCAGTGCGTCACCGGCTGGCGGGTGGACGGAGTCTCGTGGAAAGGGGTGCCGTTGGCGCACCTCCTGGAGATGGCGGGCCCACAGTCCGGAACGGTGGCGGTGAGCTTCGACTCCTACGACCACGCCGATTCTGAGAGTCTGTTGCTTGCCCAAGCTCACTTACCCGACGTCATGGTGGCCTACGAAATGTACGGCAAGCCACTGTCGCGCGAGCACGGGGGTCCAGTTCGCCTCGTCGTGCCACAGATGTACGGGTACAAGTCACTCAAATGGCTCTCGGCTATTCGAGTTGTCAACGACGTCGACGTGGGTTTCTGGGAGCAGAACGGTTACCCGCAAAACGGCTGGCTCGACGGTTCCACCGGCCCCACCAACCCCGACCCCAGTCTGTCGTGACGTTAACTTTCGCCGAACCCGGACTTCGCCTGCTTCGTTTCGACGGTGTGCAGCGAGTAGTGCATTGGTTGAACGCCGCTCTCTTTGGCGTGTTGATATTCACCGGGATCCCCTTGTACTTCGGCTCATTCTTCGGTGTCCTCTTCCCTCGCCACGAGATTCAAGAGATCCACCTATGGTCGGGGCTGTTCTTACCCCTGCCGATCTTGGTGTCGCTCCTGGGCCCCTGGGGGCGCCGCATGCGCCGCGACATGCATCGTTTCGCGTACTGGTCCAGGGCCGAGGTGCGCTGGCTATTCACTCTTGGGCGCGAGCAGACCAATCTGGACAAGTTCAATCCGGGACAGAAGGCCAACGCCCTCTTTTTTGGCGCCGTCATCATCATTATGTGGGCCACCGGCTACATCCTGCAGTGGTTCCGCTTTTTCCCGGTGTCCTGGCGTGAGGGCGCCACCCTGACGCACGACTTCTTCGCCTTCGCGATCTTCGTCGTCGTCGTCGGTCACATCGCGATGGCCCTCACTCATTTCGAGTCAATGTCGTCGATGCTCAAGGGCTCGGTCTCTCGCGAATGGGCGCAGCGCCACGCCCGCGAATGGGCTGATGAGAGTGAGAGCGCTCACTAGTGACTCGGTAACGCGCGCCTTTCTGTAACGCGTCGGCACCCGCAGGGACAGTAGAGCAGTTCAATTCAAAGGAGCGGATATGTCGTCCACTTATCAAGTCAGCGAGCAGGCACTATCGCGCCTCACGTCGCGCCAGTTCCAGGTCACCCAGGAGAACGCCACGGAACCGGCATTCGATAACGAATTCTGGGACACCAAGGAGGCGGGGATCTACGTCGACGTGGTATCGGGAGAGCCGCTCTTCGCTTCGACCAAGAAGTACGACAGTGGATGTGGTTGGCCGAGTTTCACCGCGCCTTTGGAACCCGCGAACGTCAAGGAGAACTCCGATACCGCCTTTGGCATGGTCCGCACCGAGGTGCGCTCGTCCCACGGGGATTCGCACTTGGGCCACGTCTTCTCCGACGGACCGGCCAGTGAGGGAGGCCTGCGGTACTGCATCAACTCCGCGGCCCTTAGATTCGTACCATACGAGGACCTCGACAAAGAGGGCTACGCGCAGTACCGCAGTCTCTTCGAGGGCAGCGGCCCCAGCAAGGAGAGTGGACAATGAGCGACGTGACGGAGAAGGCCATCTTGGCCGGTGGGTGCTTCTGGGGGATGCAGGACCTCATCCGGCGACGCCCCGGAATCGTGTCCACTCGCGTGGGCTACAGCGGAGGCGACGTCGCGAACGCGACCTATCGCAACCACGGGACCCACGCCGAAGCGATTGAGATCACCTTCGACCCCTCCGTCACGTCCTATCGCGAGATTCTCGAGTTCTTCTTCCAGATTCACGATCCGACGACGCCGAATCGCCAGGGCAACGACCGGGGTATGAGCTATCGCTCCGCGATCTTCTACGTGAACGAGGATCAGCGGCTCGTCGCGCAGGACACAATCGCCGACGTGAACGCCTCGGGATTATGGCCGGGACCCGTCGTCACTGAGGTGGCTTCCGCGGGGCCTTTTTGGGAGGCCGAACCAGAACACCAGGACTATCTCGAGCGAATCCCCAACGGCTACACCTGTCACTTCGCGCGGCCCGACTGGGTCCTGCCTCGGCGTAGTGACGCGGCCTCGTCGGGCGCGGAGGGCCTACGCGGCTGACGCGGTACTAGCGCGCACTGCGGCGTGCGACCACGAAGGCGCGCACTGAATGATCGGAGGCTCTGGACCCTTGGAGGTCGGACTCCTCGAGGATCTCGAAGTGTGGCGCCAATAGTTCTCGGACCTGCTCCAGGCCGACGCCGAGTTCCTGGATGGTCTCGTGATGGAGGCGATACGTGTCGTCCCCACGATTCTCGAAGATGCGGATGTCCCACACCGCGAGGGGCTCACGCGAGAAGTCCACGTCCATGACAAGGGTGTGGCCGTCGAAGTCGTAGACCCACGGTGCCATGTCGCCGAGGTCGCGGAGTCGCCCGACCGTATTGAGGTCGAAGATGAAGAGCCCACCGTTGCGCAGATGATGAGCGACGTTCGAAACGACCGACGCCCATCCCTCAAGGGACGCCACGTGGTTCAGGGTGTCAAAGACGCAGACCACCGCATCGAAGGTCTCAGACAGTTCGAAGTCGGTGATGTCCCCCTCGAGCAGGCGCGCACTGGGGCAACGACGACGGGCGTGGCTAAGCATGCTCGCCGAGAGGTCGATACCGGTCAATGAGAATCCCGAGCCGAGCCCCGCGAGGACGGCACCGGTGCCGCACCCGAGTTCGAGGACCCTTTGAGTAGTGGGACCAAATCTCGTGATCGCGTCGAGGACGTGAGTGATGAGTTCCGCCGGCTCACCGTTCACGGCATCATAAAACGGAGCGAAAGAGTCGTACTGGGCCATTGTGCAGTTTCTCACGCGGCTTCCACGTGTGGCGTGCCGCGCGTCTTGACTCGGTTGCGCGAGGGGTGTGATCGACTGATTCCGCCTGGGGGAATCAGCAACGATCGAAACGGCTGCGACCCCCTCATCGAGCGAGAGTGTCGGGACTTCGGGTCCAACGTCGGGAGAGGTCGCTCTGGCCGTGTACTTTCAAAAGGGTGCGTCGGCTCAGCGCTGGCTCAATTCATGACCTCGTTTCTTCGACCGGGAGGCAAGACTTCACATGAGCGATCTGGTAAGCATCGGCGAGAGCACCGCGCTCTTCACGTTGCCACATATCGGGAGGATGCGCGACGCGAGGACCCTAGACGTCTCGATCGCCGGCGCGGAATCGAACGTGAGCATCGGGTTCTCTCGACTGGGACGAAGCAGCTCGTGGATCGGTCGCGTGGGTAATGACGAATTCGGCGAGATGATCGTCAAGACACTTCGCAGCGAGGGTGTCGATGTCTCTGGGGTACGACGAGACGACTCATTGCAGACGGCGCTGATGTTCAAGGAGCGCCGTGCCGACAACGTGGTGCAAGTCACGTACTATCGACGCGGCTACGCCGGTTCCGCTCTCGTGGCTGGGGACATCGACACCGACGCGGTGGAATCGGCGCGGATACTGCACGTGACGGGGATCACTCTGGCATTGAGCGAGAACGCGAGGGCGGCCGTGGCCCACGCCATCGAAGTGGCGCGCTCGGCGGGTGTCCTGGTGTCACTGGACTTCAATTTCCGTTCGCGCCTGTGGTCGAGGGAAGAGGCGACCGAGGTGATCGGCCCCTTGGCCCGCAAAGCCGACATTATTTTCGCCGGTGACGACGAACTCTTCGTGCTGGGTGACCGCGGACTGGACGACGCCAAGATGCTCGCCGATGGCGGACTGCGCGAGGTGGTCGTCAAACAAGGTTCCCGTGGCGCCACATCGTTCTCGGAGGAAGGGATGCTCGTCGAACCAGCCGTTGCCGTCAGGGCAGTTGATCCGGTCGGCGCGGGTGACGCCTTCGTCGCGGGATATCTCGTGGCGAAACTCGACGGGTTGAATCCGGCGGGCCGATTACGGACTGGCTGTGCCACCGGCGCATTCGCGGCCAGCAATTTCGGGGACTGGGAATGTCTGCCGCGCCGTGATGATGTGGAGCTGATGTTCCGCGAGTCCGGCACTACCTTGCGCTAGGGGTGAATATTCCCTTGATGTCGTAATGGTGGTCATGATACGGTCGAAAATTGAAAGACTCTCCTTCTGAATGAAATTATTTTTTCTGGGAGTTGAATATTTCTTTCGAGTGGAGGGGGCTCCGTGGGGGATACGACACAACCAGATCAAAGGGCGCGAGTGAGCCAGACGCTGCTCGAGGGGATGGAACGCGCGCCGGCGCGATCGTATTTGAGGAACATCGGCTACTCGCGCGAGGACCTGACGCGACCAATCATCGGTGTGGCCCATTGTTGGACGGACACTTCGCCGTGCAACTTGAACCATCGCGACCTAGCCACCGCCGCCAAGAGGGGCGTCTCACGCCACCATGGCACTCCGATGGAATTCTCCACTATCGCCATCGCCGATGGCATCGTGATGGGCACCGCCGGCATGCGAACCTCCCTCATCAGTCGAGAAGTCATCGCTGACTCCATCGAATTGATGGCGCGCGGACACTACTTCGATGCCATGATCTGCATTACCGGATGTGACAAGACGAGCCCGGCGGCCGCCATGGCGGTGGCGCGGTTGGACCGTCCCGCGGTGCTGGCCTACAGCGGGACCGTGTTGCCGGGTTGTTTCGAAGGTGCCGACGTCGCATCAGGTGACATCTATGAGGCGGTCGGTAAGGTCGCCGCTGGGTCAATGACGATCGAGGAATTGGACCGAATGGAAGAGGTGGCATGTCCGGGAGCCGGTGCCTGCGGCGGGCAATACACCGCGAACACCATGTCGATGGTGCTCGAAGCAATCGGACTCTCTCCCGTGGGGTTCAACAGTATTCCGGCGCTCCACCCCGAGAAGATCGAGCGCGCAGAACTCCTCGGCGCGGTGGCGATGAATGCGCTCAAGGCGGATTTGCGGCCGAGTCGAATTCTGACGCGCGCCGCCTTCGAGAATGCCACCGCTGCGGTGGCCGCGTCGGGAGGTTCCACCAATGCGGTTCTGCACTTGCTGGCCCTCGCTCACGAGGCTCGCGTGGAGTTCAGTCTGTCCGACTTCGACGAGATCTCTCGACGGACACCATTGATATGTGACCTGAAGCCGAGTGGACGCTTCGCCGCCAACGCCCTGCACGAGGCAGGCGGTACCGCGGTCGTCCTGCGCCGATTGATCGAGAGTGGTCACATCGACGGTTCCGCCCTGACGATTACCGGTCAGACGTTGGGTGAGGCGTGCGACTCCGTCGTTGAGCGACCAGGACAACAGGTGGTGACGGCGGTCGAACAACCCTTTTCGCCGGGCGGCAGTCTGGCGGTCCTGTGGGGGAACTTGGCACCGGAGGGTTCGGTCACGAAGGTTGCCCATCACGGTCTCGTGCAGCATCGTGGTCCTGCGCGCATCTTTGAGTGTGAGGAAGACGCCATCGCTGCGGTCCTCTCTCGGCGCATCGTGTCCGGGGACGTGGTCGTGATTCGCCACGAGGGGCCGAGGGGTGGACCGGGAATGCGCGAAATGCTGCAAGTGACGTCAGCGATCATGGGTGAAGGACTGGGCGACAGCGTCACGCTGGTGACAGATGGTCGATTTTCCGGAGCGACGCGAGGACTCATGGTGGGCCACCTCAGCCCCGAGGCCGCAGTGGGTGGACCGATCGCCAAGTTGCGCGAGGGTGACATCATCGAGATAGACGTTCCGGGCCGTAGCATCAACGCGGTCGATGTCGACTTCTCGCAGCGCGAGGCCCATTTCCGCGAGCCGTACAGTCGCAACGGTGCGTTGGCGCACTACGCACTCCTCGTCAGTTCGGCGTCGAAGGGTGCGGTGCTCGCCGGACTGGACACCGATCGCAAAGGTAACGGGCCATGACTGACGGTGATGAGAGACGGCGGTGAGTGAGCCAATCGTTCGTGTCACTGCGCAAGATGAGCGCGAGGTGATCGTCGCGGCACTCGTACGCCACGGTGCGCAGACCGCCCCCGCCGGATTGCAGGCTGACTGGTTGGTCGACGCAGATTTGAAGGGGCAGAGTTCGCACGGCATCGCCAGATTGCCGATTCTGGTGGGTCGTATTCGAGCTGGTCTGTTGACGCCCAATAGCGACGTACTCACCACGTGGAGAACCGAGTCACTCCTGACGGTCGACGGCGCGAGAGGATTCGGGCCGGTCGTCGCCACGACGGCAATCGAAATGGCGATCACGCGGGTACGTGAGACGGGAATCGTCCTGGTGACCATCTCCAACGCCAACCACCTCGGCATCCTTTCGCCCTACGTCGAACTACTGGCGTCGCGAGGATTGATCGGGCTTGCCTGGACGACCAGTGAGGCACTGGTTCATCCCTGGGGAGGACGTCGTGCCATGGTGGGAACCAATCCAATGGCGGTGGGGATCCCGACAGATTCCCTGCCATTCATTCTCGACATGGCCACCGGACAGGTGTCGATGGGCAAGATCATCCATTACGACGAGACTGGTCAGGATCTCGAGCCCGGGTGGGCGGTGGACGTGAACGGGGAGCCGACGACCGATGCGCACGCGGCGCGAGCGGGGGCCGTCACGCCCTTTGGTGGTCCCAAGGGTTTCGCCCTGGGCTTGGCCTTCGAAGTCCTCGTCGGATCGCTGACGCAGGGTGCATTGGGTCGCGACGTTCACGGCACACTCGACGACACCGAGGTCTGCAACAAGGGTGACGTGTTCATTGTGATAGATCCCCAGAGGGTCATGGGCGCTTCGGCGGGTTCCAAGATCTCTCAATATCTTGACGATGTTCGCTCAACGCCTCCGCCCTTCGGAGGCCCGGGCGTTCGCATCCCGGGCGAACGCGCCGCTAAAGAAAAGGTCCGTCGTGCGAGCGACGGGATCGACTTGTCGGCGCGAAGCTGGCGAGCGGCACTCGAATTGGCCGGCCAATCGACTCACGAGGCATCATCGTGATGGGCGATCTGCTCGCTGGTAGCCAGGAGGTGTGGTGATGTCGGACGAGACTGACGACGTACTCGTGGCCGCCGCGAGTGAAAGCCTCACATGGTGGAGCATGTCCGCACCCGCCCGCGTGAGTTTCGGTGTGGGGTGTCGTCGTTTTCTTCCTGACGTGGTCCAATCCTTGGGCACCAGAGTATTGATCTGTACTGATCGCAATCTCGTGGCGGCTGGTGTCATCGAGCCATTGGTCGATTCCTTGCGTTCGATTTCGGGCGTGGAGATTCTCGTATACGACGAGGGCGAGGCCGAGATTGGCTTTGCGGGAGCCGAGCGCTGCGCCGCGCAGGTGCGTTCATTCGCTCCCACGGTGGTGGTGGGCATCGGCGGGGGTAGCAACCTGGATCTGGCCAAGGTGGTCGCCGTTCGATTGATCGATGATCGCGGCGTTGCGAGTTGGGTGTCGCAGGGCATACCGAGCGTCGCGCTGCCCGTAGTGGCTCTACCCACGACCGCGGGAACCGGATCCGAAGTGACCCCTATTGCGGTCCTGACCGATGAGCAACGGCAGGTCAAGACGGGTTTTCAGGCCCCGGCATTGTTGCCGCGGGCAGTACTGGTCGATCCGATGCTGACCCTGTCGTGCCCTCCCCGAGTGACTGCGTATTCGGGGATGGACGCGCTCTCTCATGCCGTCGAGTCACTTCTCGACATCAGCTTCGCTGACAAGCCGGCGCAGACGTACTTCGATCATGGATTCGTGGGGAAGAACCCCGCCAGTGACGCCCTCGCGAAGGAGGCAATCACTCTGATCGCGCGCAGTCTCGTCACGGCAGTGCACTCCGGCGACGACCTAGCGGCCCGCACCGATATGGCGTTGGGCAGCTTGCTGGCCGGATTGGCTTTTTCTGCTGCCGGTACCGCCGTGGTTCATGCCCTGCAATATCCCCTGGGGGCGTTGACCAAGACGGCGCACGGTCACGGCAACGCAATTCTGATGCCGTCGGCGGTGCGATTCAATCTGTCCGTGCGCCAAAGTGAGGCGGCGTACATCGCGTGGACCTTGGGTTCGACCGCTACGAGTAAGAGCGTTGCGGCGACGGAGTTGCCTGACCTCCTGGGAGAATTGGCCCTGCGAGTGGGCATTACACCCAACTTGCGCTCGATCGGAGTGAACGAGGCGGATATCGAGCCCCTCGCGACAGCGGCTCTCGGTATCACTCGCCTGTTGGCTAACAACCCACGACCGTTGGATCTCGCCGCACTCATGGAAGTGTTGAATGGGGCGCTCGACTTTCTTCCGGGAGAAGGTCCATGATGCCCCGATGTCCTCGTCGCGTGAACGGCGCGCCCCACGTATGGAGGTAATTTGACGACTTCGTCAGAGCACTACCCAGAGGAACGCGCGGTCAATGCGGCATCGGCCATCGTGGATTCTCGAGTATCAGGGCGCCAATTGGGACCCCTACCCGATCACTTGCGACCGCCTGATTTACAGGACGCCTATCACGTTCAACAACTTGCTCACGGCTTGCTGATATCGGCGGGATACGGCAGGATCGGTGGCTGGAAGATTGGTTGCACCACGGCAGTGATGCAGGAATACCTCGGCGTCGAATCACCCGTCGCCGGTGCCATGTTCCGTTCCGCGATGTGGCAGGGACAGCATCGCTTCGAGGTCTCTCCACCGCGCGTATTAGGTGTGGAGTGCGAGATTGCGGTGCGCGTGAGCAAGAACATGGATCGCCACGATCAGCCCTACAGCATCGCCGAGGCTGCCGACGCGGTCTCGGTATCGATGGCGGCGATCGAAGTGGTCGAGAATCGTTATGTCGACTACTTGACGATGGATATCCCGACCCAGGTGGCTGACGATTTCTACCACTTCGCGAGTGTGGTGGGCGTCGAACATGAATCCTTCGATCCGCACTCACTCAAGGACGTGCACGCCTCAATGAGCATCAATGGACACTCGGTGGGGAGCGGGAAGGGTAGTGACATCCTCGGCGACCCGCTGATCGCACTGGCGTGGTTGGCGAGCACCCTGGCGCAGCGCGGTTCGCCCCTCCAGTCGGGCGACGTCGTGTCACTCGGTTCATTGGTAAAGACCCAGTGGGTCGATGTCGGAGATGCAGTGGTCGTCCACAACGACCTGCTCGGAGAAGTGAGGGCGACTTTCGAGGCTCGTGGTGCGAACTCACGTTGAGGTCCATCGAGCGCGCGGCTCATTTGAAGACGATCGCTCCAGTGTTCGGGGAATGATGTTGAGTTGTCGGTTGCGATGTGGTCGACGCTATGGTACGTTTTCTCTGAAATGAAATGATGTTTGACTGAGCAGAATAAACATTTCTATTAAAGAAATATTTCTGTGGTGATCTCTAGCCAGAGGGGGGCGAAGTGGGCGCTGATCTTGACGCGCGCGGCAACGGCAATCGCTCCTCGTCTTCGATGAGCGCTAGCGCACATCGCGAGCCAACAGTCTGTGGGGGCTGAGCCTCGATGTCGCCGACGATGTCAAATGTGGACGCCGTTCGCGAGGAGATCCAACGACGGCTACGCCTCCACTCCGACGAGCTGAGCATTCGCGGTCGCGACCTCTATGGCGAGACTGCTCCGTCTGCTGCGACTGCCTGTGAGCGAACCTCCCCTCTTTCGAGCGACGAAGTGAACCAAGTGGTGGAATTAATCGCGGGCGGACGAGTTGAACGCCGCGCGATCGATCTGCCCCCTGGACTGAGGACGCGCGACTGGCCGTCGGTCGAGAAAGTCGTCCTCGGCTTGGACGAGCGATTGGGTCGGGTGGGTTCGGGCTGGAAGATCGGTGCCGCGAGTGAGGAGATCCGTCGCGCCGAAGGACTGCCGAGCCCGTCACCCGGTCGTTTTTATCGTGACACCATGTTCGACAACGGGGCGGTACTGGGCCGCGATCTCTTCATCAACTTTCGAAATGTTGAATGTGAGTTCGCCTTCGAGCTCGGGCGTGACTTCGCCGTGCGCGAGGAACCCTACAGCGAGGCCGAGATCGCCGAAGGTGTTCACTCATTGTTTCCCGCACTAGAAATCGGCGACACGGTCTTCCTGGACTGGTACGGAGCGAGCGGTTATTACGGTTCCTGTCTCGACAACGGTGGCGGTGCCGCATTCGTCGCTGGGACGCCGATTGACGATTGGTCCTCGATCGACCTCGCGCGATCGGGGATGGACCTCTACTTGAACACCTTTTACATCAAGTCGGGTGTCGGGAGCTCAGCCATGGGGCATCCACTCACGAGCCTGACCTGGCTGGTCAATTGGGCGAGGTCGCACGGCAGGTCGGTGCACGCGGGCGAAGTGGTCAGTACGGGCACCTGCACGGGCCACTGCTTTGCGGCTCCGGGCGACGTCGTCAGTGCGGACTTCGGTGAACTTGGCATCGTGCAAGTGGAGTTCGAGTGAGCGAGGGAATATGACCAGTCATCTACTGAGTGGTGGCGTGGCGGTCGTGGCCGGGGGCAGCTCGGGTATCGGCCGCGGTGTCGTCGAGGTCTTCGCTGAGAACGGCGCGGCCGTGGAGTTTTTTGGAGTTGACGCCAGTGAGAATGATGCACTCGCCCGCGACATGGTCGATCGGGGATTCGACGTCCACGCCAGCACGGTGGACGCGGCCGACCCCGACGAGGTGCGGACCTTCTTCGACGCAGTAGCTGATCGGCGCGGTCGCGTCAGCGCACTGGTCAACTCGGTCGGTGTCCAGCGCTACGGGACCGTCGAGACGACGTCGATCGACACCTGGGACGAGGTGTTGAACATCAATCTGCGCAGCATCTTCCTGTGCGCGAAGCACGTGGTGCCGCTCATGCGCTCCAACGGAGGTGGCGCCATCGTCAACGTCTCTTCCGCCCAAGCAGTGGCGAGCCAGAAGAACGTCGTGGCCTACACCGCGAGTAAGGGTGCCATCGTTGCGATGACGAGGGCGATGGCCGTCGATCACGCTGGTGAAGGCATCCGCGTCAACTCAGTGTGCCCGGGATCAGTCGATACGCCCATGCTGCGGGCGTCGGCCCTGAGCATGGACCCGAAGGATCCTGATCGAATCATCGCCGAATGGGGTCGGGGGCATCCCCTGGGGCGGGTGGGCCAACCCTTCGAAATCGCCAATGCGTGTCTGTTCCTGGTGAGTTCACTCTCGTCGTTCATCACGGGAGCTGACTTGCGCGTCGACGGTGGGGCTCTCGCGGGCGTGTCCCTCGCGGCCCCCGACGAACCGAGCGACCATGCGTAGTTTCCTGGTCGCACCCGTCGACCTCTCCTTCTCTCGGAGCCGCGGGCACCTGGTGCTCCTCCCTACTGCAGGATGTTCGTGGCTCCGAGACCCAACGATGTCGACGATCAGGTGTTGTCAAGGGAGAAAGGTTTGTGATGACTGAGGAATCAGAGCGCTTTTTGGTCACCGGAGCGGCGGGATGCATCGGCGCGTGGGCCATTCGCCTGCTAATCGATGAGGGTGTCGCCGTGGTCGCCAGTGACGTTAGTGAAGACTTGCGTCGTTTCCACCTGGTGTCGCATCCTCGACACGACGAGGTTGATTTCGTCCCCCTCGACGTGACGGTGACGGCGGACGTGGCTCGAGTGGTCGAGGAGCGCGGGATCACCCACATCGTTCACCTCGCCGGACTGCAGGTACCGTTCTGTGCCGCCAATCCCCCTTTGGGAGCAATGGTCAATGTCGTGGGGAATGTCAATGTGTTCGACGCGGTGCGAGCGTCGGGGCGAAGCATCGGCCTCGCCTACGCCAGTAGCGCCGCGGTCTTCGGGGCGAGTTCGGCGTACTCGGGAGGTGTCATCAGCGACACCTCGCCGTTGATGCCCGATACCCATTACGGGGTGTACAAGGTAGCGAACGAGGGGACTGCTCGGATCTACTCACTGAACAACGGCATCGGATCAGTGGGACTTCGCCCCTTCATTGTCTACGGCCCCGGACGCGACCAGGGAATGACGTCGGATGCCACCAAAGCCATTTTGGCGGCGATTCGAGGTGAGAAGTTCAACTTCAAGTTCGGCGGGAACTTGCTCCTGACCTACGCGCCTGACTGCGCGCGGGCCTTCATCGAATCCGCGAGGGCCGCCGCGGGGTCGGGCGACGCCCTGGTGCTGAATGTGCCCGGGCGCAGGGTCGGGGTAGCCCAATTGGTCGCCCTGATTGAGAAGTTGATTCCCGAGGCCGCGGGCCTCTTGACCTGGGAGACCAAGCCACTTTTCGCGCCAGCGCTACTGGCGTCGCCCGCTCTCGGCGACGTCATTGGTGAAGTGGCCAATACGTCTCTCGAAGAGGGAGTGCGCGCCACCATCGAACACTTTCGCCGGGCACTGGCCGACGGCGTACTCGATCCGGCGGCGCCATGAGTGCGGTGCCGAACGACGTGCGCCGAGAACTGGTCGAGTACTCACGCGCTACGCCATTATTGGATGAGGAGGTAGATCCATGTTAGGTATCTCGGAATTGCTGGAACCCACACCATCGCCCCTGTGGAAGTTGGTGAAGCAAGCAGGCGTCGACGAAGTGGTCAGCCTGCTAGACGGTGCGGAGCAGAAGTGGCGTTGGCCCACTCGCGAAGGATCGCAGGAATACACCCCCAGCCCCTACCTGGCCGCGCCTAAAGGCGAGCGCCCCTGGGAACTTCCCGCGCTGACGTGGATGCAGGCGAAGTACGCAGAGTACGGCCTGACGCTCTCGGTGCTGGAGGACACTGCGCCAATGGACGCGATCCGACTCAACGGCCCGGGCCGCGATGAGGCCATCGAGTGGGTGATGGACCAGATTCGCGCGATGGGACGACTCGGAATCAGCACGCTCTGTTACAACTGGGTGGCCATCATCCCCTGGGCGCGAACTTCCAACACTGAGTTGCTGCGGGGAGGAGCGTTGACGTCGGGATACGACGACGACATCATGCAATCGGCCCCACCGATGATCGAGGAGGGTTCGGTGACTCACGATCAATTGTGGGACGGTCTCGACTACTTCTTGCGAGCCGTGGTCCCGGTGGCCGAGGAGTCCGGCGTGCGCCTGGCCCTGCACCCTGACGACCCACCCATCCCCTACGTCCGCGGCGTGCCGCGCATCATGGGCACTCCGGAGGCGTACGAGCGAATGTTGGGACTCGTCGAGAGTCCTAACAGCGGCATCACGTTCTGTCAGGGCAATTTCTCGCTCATGACCGATGATGTTCCGGCGTTGATCCGCCGACTTGGCAGGGATGGCCGTATCTTCTTCGCTCACTTCCGCGACGTGGAAGGATCGCGCGAGAAGTTCGTCGAGACCTTTCATGACGACGGGCCCACCGACATGCTCGAATGTATGCGCGCCTACGCGGACATCGGCTTTCAGGGTGTGATTCGTCCCGACCACGTGCCGGCGCTCGAGGGAGATTCCAATGACTCGTTCGGCTATTCGACGCTGGGTCGCCTCTTCGCCATTGGGTACATGACGGGTCTGCGTGAGGCGGCGTATCAGTAATTGAGGCCACTGACGGTCGATAGTCGCTGAAGTCGTGACGACAACATGAAGAAGCAAAGATAAGAGGGGACCATAGTGAGACTCGCGGCATTGAGAACGGGACCAGGTCAGAGGACCGCGTTGCACGTCCAGACGGCCGACGGATTCGCGTCGGTGGACGCCCTCGCTCGCGCGGCGGGGGCGCAGCACCTCGAGGGAATCGGCGACGTCGGTGAGCTCTTTGCTCTCGGCGAGGACTCGCTCAATGATCTGCGAACGCTCTCGTCGGACGCCCGCACGACAGTGTTGGCCGGCGATGCGCACTTCGCACCTCCAGTCGGCCGACCGAGCAAGATCGTGTGCGTCGGACTGAACTATCTCGATCACATTGAAGAAAGTGGTGGGAAGCGGCCGGCGAACATCGTCCTCTTCGCCAAGTATCCGAATTGTCTGGTGGGTAGCGGCGAGGGGGTGCGACTCCCAGCGATCACTCGGCAACTCGATTACGAAGGTGAGCTCGCAGTCATTATCGGGACACGGACGTCGGGCGTGAGCGCGCAAGACGCCTTGGCGGCTATTGGTGGCTTCTCGATCCTGAACGACGTCTCCGCGCGCGACCTACAAATTGCCGAACCTCAATGGATTCGCGGGAAGTCGCTCGACACCTTTGCGCCGCTGGGACCGGTGGTATTGGACGCGAAGTCGGCGCCCCCGATCGGCGAGATGCGCATACAGACCCGCGTCAACGGCGAGTTGCGTCAAGACGCCTCGTGTTCGATGATGATCACGCCCGTCGCAGAGCTGATCGCTCATATCTCGGCCGCTATCACTCTCGAGCCCGGTGACATCATCGCGACGGGCACACCGTCGGGTGTCGCCCTGGGAATGAATCCGCCGATCTACCTCCAAGTTGGTGACACCGTGACTGTCTCCATTGACGGCATCGGGGAACTGACCAATCCAATAATCGCCGCCTGATCGTCGCTCTGACGCGGCCTACGGCCGGTGTCGATGGCCGGGGTCCGCCGTTACTGCGAGCGATGGCGCCATTCGACGCTGTAGTGACTGGCGCGCTGGTAGTCCTCGAGCAGCAGTCGCGCTGCCTCGACTCCTTCGGCTTCCACGGGCACCAGACGACTTGGTGCGCCCAGGCGTCGGCTAGCCTCGACGACCGACGTGCCATCGAGCGACAGCGCCAGCATCGCGGCGCCACGAGCGGACATGTCGGCGTCGTCATGGAATCGTAGGGTCAGACCCAGCGCACGACGGGCCATTGCTTCCCAATGTGCGTTGCGCACACCGCGGCCCACGATCTCAACTTCGTGCAGAGTCTCACGAGTCGCCTCTTCGATCACGGCAAGGACGTGGCGTGAGGCGAGAAAGACTCCCATGATGACTGACATCGCCATCTCGGCACGCCCATGACGCTCATCGATGCCGACGAAGACCGCGCGAACGTCAAGGTCCCACAGTGGCGCTCTCTCGCCCCCTAGGTACGGCACAAAGGTGGGCCAGTTCGACCCGGCGGTCGCTGCCAACGCCATCAGCTCGTCGACGTCGCAACCGAGTAATTTCGCCGCCCAATTCAGTGCGGCGCCGCCCGAGTTGGTGGGACCGTAGAGGAGAGGAGACGGAACACACGACGTCGGGACGCTGAACAGACCCGCGACACGCACGTGACTGTCTTTGACGGTGGTTCCGACGATGGACGAGGTGCCGCTGAACACGAAGGCGCTCGAACGCGCGAAGCTCCCGGCGGCGATCATCTCCGCGATGGCGTCGCTGGCGCCGACCGTGACTGGCGTCCCCTCACGCAAGCCGAAGCGAGTAGCGGCTGCGGTGTTCACGACACCGCGCGATGCCCACGGCGGTGCGGTCGGCGGACAGAGTCGCGCTGGCCAGCCGCACGCGTCGAGGACGTCGGCGAGGGGTTCGCCGTCGGTGACTCGACAGAGTCCCTTCGACGACCAGGAATCCGAGAGAGTACTGCCGGTCAAGACGAAACCGATGTAGTCCTTGGGTTGCAGCACGGCGGCTGTGCGTGAACGCGTGTCAGGATCGTGGCGCGACAGCCACAGGAGTTTTGCGGGCATATTTGCTGCTGACCAGGGTAATTCAGTGCCCACAATCGTCGAGGGGTCCCCGAAACGCTCGGCCAATTCCGTCGCCTCGATCGAGGCGCGACTGTCTTGCCACGTTAGGGCATTCCTCGTGGGAACTCCGCGGTCATCTACGAGGACTACGGTCGGCGTCTGGCCACACAGCCCGATGGCGCTGGGTGGAAACCGACCGATCTCGGGCATTGACGACAACGCGAGCTCGAGTGCGGCCGTCCACGTCGTCGGATCCTGTTCGGCCTCTCCGGGTGCTCCGCGGAGGGTGTCGTAGGAGTGGGAGGTCGTCGCAATAACCGAGCCTTCGTCATCGACGAGCACGACTCGTGTCGCTGATGTACCGACGTCAATGCCGAGGTATGTCTTCATGGACAAGTCGCCATCTTGACTGGTCAATCCACCGAGTCACGGCTCGGCACCAGTCGAATCGCCGAGCGAATGAGGGGTGCCGACACAAGCATCATTCTACGTTCGAACCCGTCGCTGATGCTCGAGTGCGATGAAGTTGGCTCGCGAGATTTCACCTAAAGAAATGTCGACGAAAATGACGTCGTCGACGGCCGATCCACGAAGTCGTGCGAGTGCCATTGCGTTAGTCTGAGCGAGGCAATGCCCGAGTTGGGCCGCACCTTCGACGATGGGACTCGATGCAGTCTGTCTTGACGAACTTAGATGACGTGGTCGCCGCACTTCGCTCGTCGAAGCGAATCGGAGACGGAGATCACTTACGAGCGCTCACCGGCGGCGTCTCTGCTCTCGTGGCCGTCGTCGAAGGTGGCGCTCCGCCATGGATTGTGAAGACACCGTTGGGCCAATTGACGGTGAGCGATGAATGGGTGGTGGATCGCCAACGCGGCGCCAATGAAGCGGCCGTCATGGCGTTTCTGGGAGGACGACTCGGTCCCCTCCGCACGCCGAGACTGCTGTTCTTCGACGAGGCTTTTGTGATGATGGGACTCGAATTCGTGAGTCCTCCGACGTGGAACTACAAGGACGAGTTGTTGGCTGGCCGGTCACACGTGAATGTTGCGCGCTCTCTTGGTGAAGCCCTCGGTCAACTTCACCAGATGAGTGCGCCGCCCGCCCTCGCGGGAACGGGGCCACGTCAGTTGTTCGATGCGCTTCGCCTTGATCCCTACTACCGGGTCACTGCGCAACGCCGCCCGGACCTCCGCGATGATTTGTTGAGGTTGGTCGATGACACGATTGAACAGCCACTTCGCTCGCTCGTGCACGGTGACCTGAGCCCGAAGAACATTCTCGTGACGGCGTCAGAACCCGTGTTGCTCGATTGGGAGGTGGTGCATACCGGCGATCCCGGATTCGATCTCGGAATGATGACCGCCCATTACCTATTGAAGGCCATTTTCCATGGCGCCCGTGATGCGAGCGATGACATCGTCGAAGCGGCACGCCAGTTGTGGTCGTTCTACGACGGTCCCGCGAGCGTCGAACAGTCGATTCGCCATACTGGCGGCGTGATGGTGGCTCGTCTTTACGGCAAGTCGCCGGTCGAGTATCTCCAGGACGACGGGGCCAGGACCCGCGCTCATCGCATCGGCGCGCGAGCGTTGAGCGGCCGACTCACCACTGTCGACGCATTGCTGGCACTGATCGAAGAAGAGTGAGGGGATGGACAATGGTTCACATTACTGATGTCAGCGCGGACTGGGTCCTCGATTCGCGTGCGGTACCGACGGTGGAAGCCACCGTTTCATTGAGCGACGGACGATCCGCGTTCGCCCAGGCACCCTCGGGAGCATCCACGGGCGCGCACGAGTCGCTTGAACGCCGCGACGCGACGAGCAATCGATTCGGCGGACGAGGAGTCGAGGGGGCGATCAAATCAGTGCGCGAGGAGATCAGCGGCGCACTCGTCGGGATGGATATATCGGATCAACTCGCCCTGGACGAGCGATTGGTGACACTGGACGGGACCGACGATCGCTCTCGCCTGGGAGCCAATGCCATGGTCGCGGTCTCCGCGGCGTGTGCGCGCGCAGGCGCACTCGCTGCCGACGTGCCCCTATGGCGACACTTGGCGAAGGATCGTGCCCCAACGATGCCGCTGCCGATGGTGAATCTCTTCAGCGGCAACAAGCACGCGGGCGGGGGCATGACGATCCAAGACATCTTGGTGGTTCCCTTCAACGCTTCGAGTGAAGCCGAATCGATCGAGTGGGTGCAGGACATCTACCGCAACGCCGGTGACTTGTTGCGCCAACGCGGCGCGTCATCGTTGGTGGGGGACGAAGGTGGGTACGGTGCTCCCTCATCATCGAGTGCGCACTGCATCGAACTGGCGTGCGAGGCCATCACGCTCTCGGGACTTCGGCTGGGTGCTGACGTCGGCATCGCGCTCGACGTCGCGGCCACGCACATGATTCAGCCTGACGGCAATTATGTTCTCGATGGGGTGGTGATGTCGTCACCGACACTCGTCTCGACCATCGCCGGGTGGCTCGCCGCCTTTCCCATCGTGTCCGTCGAGGATCCCCTCGCGGAGGACGACTGGGAAGGATGGCAGATCGCGGCCGCATCCTTCGACCCGCTAGTGCAGTTGGTCGGCGACGACCTGCTGTGCACGCATCTGGATCGACTTGAACGAGCGGCCACGCTGCGATGCGCCAATGCGGTTCTCGTCAAGGCCAATCAGATCGGCACCTTGAGCGAGGCGCTGGCGGTCGCCGATCGATCCCGGGAGCTGGGGATGCGAGCTGTCGTCTCGGCACGTTCGGGTGAGACTGAAGATGACTGGCTGGCTGATCTGGCCATCGCGAGTGGTGCCGGACAGATCAAGGTAGGTTCCGTTGCCCGCTCCGAGAGACTGGCCAAGTACAACCGCTTGCTGCGAGTCGCACGCGGTGCCGACGCGCCGCCATGGTCCGGGGCCAATGGGTTCGACTCGATTTTCGAGGTCGTGCCGAGCTAGCGCAGCCGAATGAGGACATCAAGGTCACTGGTTACTCGTGATAGCCTCGATAAATGAAACTGAATTTTGCTGGTAGCAATTTATATTTCATATAGAGGAATGATGTCCAGCTTGGGCGGGTGACGTCCGATGCGCATAATGATGCCGGGGGGGTATTTCGACATGACCCATGTTGACACGACGCGTTTCGTCAACGTCGACGAACTGGTGGCGCACGTCAACGACGGTGATCGCATCGGGGTAGGCGGTGCTCTACTGACACGACTACCCCTTGCGGCGCTGTACGCATTGGCCGCGCGACGTCCGCAGCGCCTGGAGTACACCAGTTGGGGTGGCGGTTTCCCACTCGAGATTCTCCTCGGCGTCGACGCGGTGTCGAAGATCGTCTTCTGCTTCTCGAGCCTCGACATCTTCGGTTTGGCGCCCCTGTTTCGCAAGGCCCTCGAGGACGAGACCGTGGCGGTGGAGGAATGGCCAGCCTTCGCTTTTTCCGCGGCGTTAGAGGCCGCGAAGCAGAATCTGCCCTCGATGCCCTTTCGCGTCCCGAAGGGCTCGGACCTGTTCGATCACGGACTACCTGATGTCCGTTCGGTGGATTCCACTGACGACGTGCCCATCGGTCTCGCTGCGCGCCGCGATCTGGACGTCTTTTTGATGCATGCGCAACGCGCCGATGAGGCGGGAAACGTTGAGATCTGCGGTGCCCGCGGCATGGACGCGTTAGCGGTGTTCGCGGCGCGAACCGTGCTCGTCACCGCCGAGGAGGTGGTGCCTGAAGGAACCCTTGGCACCCTCAAAGGCTCCTTCGTGATTCCCCGCGACGTGGTTGATCGCATTGCGATCGTTCCCTTTGGTGCCTACCCCACGTCGTGCCTACCCCACTACATCGCCGATTTCGCGGCGCTCGCCGAAATGACGTCGACGTCACCGCCATCTCGACCCGTGTTGCCCGTCACCGTGACGGCGCAGCGTCTGCGTCAAGCGCCCGCCATCACGAACTCTCAGATCCGTGGTGCGACCAAGGAGACGGTGGCGGTGAGGGGTCCACTGACGGGTCCCGCCACGGTGGACGAGATCATGGTGGCATGGTTGGCCGCTCGACTGACCAATGATTCGATATGTTCGGCGGGTGCCGTGTCGCCCCTCGCGGTGACGTCGTACCTGCTGGCCAAGGCGACCCATGCTCCGGACGTCTCCATCATGATGACCAGTGGAGGCCTCGTTGATATTGCCCTACGCCCCATGCTGCTCAGCCTGGGCGAGGCGCTCGACACTTCGAGCGCGGCGGTGCAGTGTGGTGGTGAGGACACCTACCGCTGGTACTACCAACAAGGTCGGGTGAGTTGCGAAGTCGTTTCGTCGGCACAGATCGACCGACGTGCGCGCACGAACAACATCGAAGTGATGAGTCCGAAGGGGCGCCGGGTACGTCTTCCAGGACAGGGTGGAATGGCTGACGTCGCTGATCTCCACCAGGATTTCATCCTCTATCAGACCCGCCAATCCACCCTCTCCTTTGTCGAGTCGGTCAGTCGAGTCAGTGCGTCGCGCTCATCGCACGGGGCGGATGAGCGACTGCGCGCGCGACTGCATCCCGGTGAGATTCACCTCATCACCAATCTCGGATGCTACGAGTTCGACACGACAGTTGGCGAGTTGGTACTCGCCAGCCTGCACCCCGGTGTGACGCTCGAGGAGGTTCGCGAGGCGACCGGTTTCGACCTCAAGGTGTCGACGCATCTCGGACAGACCCCCTCGCCGTCAGCGGCGACGTTGCGTGTCTTACGCGACGACGTCGACCCGCTGGGTCTGCGGCGCCTTGAGTTTGTTCCGGCCCAGGATCGACAGCGGCTGTTGGCCGACTGCATCGCTGCCGAGGAGGTGCTCATCGACCGCGCCTTACGTTGGAAATGAGACGATCACTCGGTGCAACGCGATCAATGGTTCCACGACAGGCACTCTGACAGGAAGGAAGTAGCACCATGGTGATGCGAATTGCGACCGGACAGGCCGCACGAGCGACGGATGAATACTTGAGCTGGGCGGCTCAACTGGGGGTGCAAGGAGTCCAATTCAACACCCCGGACCTGCCCGGAGAGCATCGCTGGGAGGAACATGACCTGCGCGCCCTGCGCGAGCGCGTCGAGAGCTTCGGACTTCGGCTCGAAGCCATCGAGAACATTCCCAATCACTTCTACGAGAAGTGCATGTTGGGTCTCGAAGGAAGAGACGAAGAGATAGCGCACGTCGTCGAGACCATCCAGAACATCGGACGAGCGAGAATTCCGATCTTGGGGTTCTGTTGGCTACCGACGTCAGTGTGGCGCACGGAGCTCTCGCCCCGGGGTCGAGGGGGAGCGGTCATCTCTGGTTTCGACCTCGACTTTGCCAATGACCCCGAACGTGCGGGCGATATCTATATCGCTCGCCGAGATCGTCGGGTGGAGGATCAGAAGGACTCGTGGAGTCGGGGCCAGCACTACGACATCGACATCGTACGGACCGACGAGGACATGTGGGAAGCGTACGAGTACTTCATGAGTGCAGTGGTGCCCGCCGCCGAGGAAGCTGGCGTCGTGCTAGCCCTGCACCCCGACGATCCGCCCGTGCCCACACTTGGCGGCATCGCGCGGATCTTTCGCGATGTCGACTCGTTGAAGCGGGCGGCGGCGTTCTCACCGGGTCCAGGTTTCGCCTTCGACCTGTGCCTGGGCACCGTGTCGGAGATGGGCGGCGAGGAAGCGGTACTCGAGGCAGTGCGGTTCCTAGCCCCAAGGGGCAAGATCGCCTACGTTCATCTACGCGACGTGCACGGGACGGTTCCGAGTTTCGAGGAGTGTTTCCTCGGTGAGGGGAACTACCGTCCTTCGGTCGTCATACGGGCATTGCGTGAAGGTGGCTTCGATGGTTTCATTCTCGACGACCACACGCCAGAACTCGTCGGCGATTCGTCATACGGTCATCGAGGTCGATCGTTCGCGCTGGGCTACATCCAAGGCCTCATCGAGATGATGAACCTGGACGACGCGGCGGTGGCCTCGCAATAATCGTGTCGGGGCGCCGTTAGTGATGTCCTAGGTCAGAGCAAGCGACGCTACGTGCGCGACAGTTTCACTCGTGAGGCGTCTCACCTCATCGAAGTCGCCGGCGTCCAAGCTCGAACGCGGCACCATCCAACTCCCCCCCACGGCGAAGACGGCGGGGTGGGTGATGAAGGGGTCAAGGGTGGACAGCGTGATGCCACCGGTCGGCATGAATCGCACGTGGGGGAATGGACCGTGGAAGGCGTTGATGAGATTGAGTCCCCCCACGGGAATGGCGGGAAAGAGTTTCACGTGCTCAAGATCCATTCGCAGCGCAGCCTGAACCTCGGAGGCAGTGGCGACGCCGGGCAGAATGGGAATCCCACGTTGCTGCGCGTGACTCACCACTTCGGGGTCGAGGCCAGGACTGACGAGGAAATGGGCACCGGCGTCGATTGCGTGATCCGCCTGTTCGACGCTCAAGACGGTACCGGCACCGACCAGCATGTCGCCTCGCTTCGCCATCGTCATGATGACCTCGAGGCTGGCCGGGGTGCGCAGAGTCACTTCGGCGCACGCCAGTCCGCCGGCGACGAGAGCTTCCGCTAGAGGTGTAGCGAACGTCGAATTATCCAAGACGATGACTGGCACGACGCCGAATTGACTCAACTGGTGCATAGTGGACACGCGCTTACTCTAGTCATCACGATTTCGTCGATTCCGATGTCGTGGCGGACTCGTCGCTGCGACCCCGGGGTAAGGGTGATCGAGGACGAAAGCAACGAGTCATCAAGAAATTTTTGTGACACATTGTTACCGCGACGGCACCATTGAAGTTCCAGTGGATGGAACTTCAATGGGCGTGACGGCTCTGGGATCGACGAAATCGACCACTTTCGTCACCTCGGACCCGTCACGGTTCCGGTCACCAAAATTCGCCGAGCTCGGTCTCCTTATTCGCAGATTCGTTGGCGCGATGTTGCCTATTTCTCATGCGTCAATGAGGATTAGAGTCGGCGTTTGCGCACGCGAAGAGCGACGATTCTCGGGTGCGCGACAGTCGTGGACAGGGGGTCGTGTGAGTACTGAACCAGTCGAGTACCACGAGCAGGGTGACATTGCCTTCATCACACTGAACCGACCCGAGAAACTCAATGCTTTGAATCCTCGGGTCTTTGAGTTACTCGATGACTTCATCACGCGCTTCGCCGACGATGACTCGTTGAAGGTTGCGGTGTTGCACGGCAACGGCACAAGTTTCGCTGCCGGTGCCGATATTGAGCATTACGTCGATATCGACGCGGTCCAATACCTCGACTTCATGCGTAGCGGCAATGGCGTGCAACTGAAGTATTCGCAGTGCCCCAAGCCAGTGATCGCGGCAGTGCACGGTTACGCCTTGGGCGGTGGACTTGAATTGGCGCTGGCTTGCGACTTCATCGTCGCGGCGCCCGACGCGCAAATGGGACTTCCTGAGGTGCGACTGGGTCTGCTGCCTGGCGGAGGTGGGACCCAGCGCCTTCCGCGATTGATTGGCACCACGCGTACCGCGGAGATCTTGATGACCGCCAAACGGTTCTCGGGGGACCAGGCAGTGGAGTGGGGCATGGCCCTGGGGCTCGGCGATCACGAGGATGCCCTCGCGGCGGCGACGGCCTTGGCGGAACGAATCGCCCTCCAAGCGGTATTGCCGATTCGAATGGCCAAGGTTCTCCTGCGATCGGGGGCCGACGCGTCACTGGATGCGGCGATGGACCTCGAACAATCGATGGGGGCGATGATTTTTACGACGGCCGACGCGCGCGAGGGGATCAGAGCATTCGTGGAGAAGCGTCGCCCCGAGTTCAAAGGCAACTGATGACAGGGCCTCGCACCCGGAGAATTACTGGGCTGGCTGTGGCACTGGGGTCCGTGGTGCTCGAGGTGAGGCCTCTTTGAAGATTTATTGTTGACCCGGTTGCGACACCGACGATCGTATGATACGGTTCAAAATTGAAATTGCATATGTGTCAGTGAAATAGATTTTTATTGTCACGGAATCTTAATGTCAGTAACCCGGGGGGGCTTCGAAGTGGTTCAGACTCAATGGCGCACTTTTGCGCGTAAATCTGGTGCAAGAGTCGCCAAGATTGCGCCGGACCGCGTTGTGGCGAGCTTCACGAGTGTTGTCGATTCACACGGCACGGCGTCAAGTCCAATTAGCTTCCCCGCGACCCGGCCAATGGGAGCATGATGGTGGACCACTCGCTGAACACTCCCGCGGCTGGGCCACTGTCGAAAATCCGGGTCCTGGACTTCACCGCCCTGGTGCAAGGGCCACTCGCCACACAGATGCTGGGCGACTTGGGCGCTGATGTGGTCAAGATTGAGCGCCTAGAGGGAGAGTGGAGCCGGCACTGGGGTATCGCCGACGGCCATACCCACGGCCAGACGGACTCATTCCTTGCCTTCAACCGCAACAAGCGCAGCGCCACCGCCGACTTGAAGGACCCGGCGACTCGCGCACGTATCCTCGAACTCGCCAAGGACTTTGACGTGGTGGTCGAGAACTTCCGACCCGGTGTCATGGCGAATCTCGGCTTGGGCTACGAGGACTTCGCCAGCGTCAATCCCGGCATCATCTTCGTCAGTTCATCAGGCTATGGCCAGCATGGTCCCTACGTGACGCGACCGGGTCAGGACATGCTGATCCAGGCGCTGTCGGGGGTGATGTTCCTTACCGGTCGCCAGAGCGACCCGCCCACCGCGTTGGGGGTGGGCATCGCCGACCAGTACACCGGCTTGCACATCGTGGTAGGTATCCTCTCCGCGCTCCTACATCGCAGTGTCACGGGCGAAGGCCAGCGAGTCGAGCTGAACCTCTTCAGTTGCATGGTGGCGGCGCAGCAACAAGAACTCACCTATTACATGAATCACGGCATGGTGCCCGAGCGGCCGGTCGAGAACCACGGTTCGGTGTGGGCAACGGCTCCCTTCGGTATCTACGAAACGGGCGACGGGCATCTCGTTATCGCCATGACACCATGTCCGATCATCGCGCGGGCGTTGGACATGCCCGAGCTGGCGCAATATGACACCAACGCGAAGATGTTGGAGAATCGACGCGAGATCTACGCCGCGATCAACTCGAAGTTGGCGACGGGAACCACCGATCACTGGATCGAAGTCCTGCTCGCCGAGGACGTCTGGTGCGCTCCCGTACAGAACTATGACGAGTTGATGAGTGACCCCCAAGCACTCCATAACGACATGTTCTGGGACGTAGGTATTGGCGATGGCGAGAGCCGCTTCCGCACCGTCGGCACTCCGTTCGTCTTTTCCAAGACCCCCGCCGCTCTTCGACGCGGTGTCCCTGATCTGGGTCAGCACACCCAAGAGATATTCGGTAGTGATGCAAAGGAATCACTGTGAGTGATCACCACGCGCCCGATCACCACGGCAACGAATCGCACGCGGCCGGCGAATTCGTTTCGCTGGGTGACGGTATCTTCCAGCTACCGACGGACTACCCCGAAGTGTGCAACGCGCCCCTGTGGAGCTATCTGCTCACCAGTGACGACCTGTTCGCGCTGGTCGACCCCGGCGTTCGCAGCACGTTCGCTGCGACCTTGTCGGGGACCATCGGAACTCTGGGTCTCGGACTCGACCGCGCGGATCTCCTCCTAGCTACGCACGGTCACCCGGACCACTCCGGTGGGCAGAGTTCGTGGAAGGATGACGCGCCCCAGGCACGGATCGGTGCGCCTCTCGTCGACGCGCCGTGGGTGGAATCCTTCGACCGACAATGGGTGCAGTTCTGGGACGACTACCCCGGCGTTATCGACAACAACCCGTCACACGAATTCCTCGCGAGCCTCTGCGTGCCCGAGCCCACCGTCGATCTGTTACTTCGTGACGGCGACGAGGTGACCTTGGGGGATCGGCGCCTCGGTGTCGTCGAGACACGCGGCCATTCGTGGGGACACTGCGCCTACTTCGACCATGAATCGCGGACGCTGTTCACCGGAGATGCGGTGCAGGGACGTGGTATCCCCAGCAGCGACGCCACGACGGTCTTCGCACCGCTCTACGTCGACGTGGACGAGGCGCGCTGGGGACTACGTCGACTCCTCGAGATACCGTTCGATCAGATGTGTCCGGCGCACGCCGCGCCGATGGACCGCGACGCGGGACTCGCCTTCTTGCGAGAGAGTTTGGATTTCATCGACGAAGTTGAAGAGTTGACGCGCACGATGGTTGAGCGGGTCGCGCCGGCGCCGTTCCTCACCCGCGACCTCGCCGTTGCGATTGGCGAACTAGTCGGTGCGCAGCCGGCGTTGACTCCTCAGACTGCGCCCACCGCGCGAGCGCACCTCTATCAATTAGCGCGCGAGGGAGTCCTCGACGCTGCATGGGTCCCTTCGAAGGCGACCCATGAATGAATTCTTCAGCCGCCAGTGGGTGCCGGGTGGCCAAGTCCTTGCGAGTGCTCGTCGTCTTGTGTCGTCGTCATCTTCCCCGATGACGACGCAAGGCGGCGACAATTTCAAAAGGGGGGTTCGCCAACAGGCGAATTAGAGATATAGAGAGGAATATAAGTGGCGAATAGAACAAGCAAAGGAATTTGGAGGGTGGGGCGAATCGTATTGCCGGTGGTTCTGGTGTCGGGTATGGCTGTGGCCACGTCTGGTGCCGGCGCGTCGATGAAGGCACGCGATCTGTCACACCCGACGAAGGCACTGTGCGAGAGCGGCAAGAAGTACAAGGTGGGATACGACGTCTTCTCGAGCAGCCAGCCCTTCGCCGTGTCGGTATCGACGAGTCTTGTCGCCGCCGCCAAGGCCGTAGGTTGTGCAACAGTCCTGACTGAAGTTGACAACATGAACGGACCTCAGGCAATTGCGAACGTCAAGACGTTGATCAACGAAGGCATCAACCTCTTTGTTGACTTCCAGGTATTGGCTCCCTTCCAGCCCGCGATCGCGAAGCTGCTGAAGGCCGCACACATCCCGTCGGTCACCATTGTCGGTGCGTTGCTCCCCGGATTCCCCTCACTGGGTCTTGACCCATACAACGGTGAATTCAAGGGAATGACTGCGCAAGCTGCCTTCGCGAAGAAGAAGTACCCGGGCGTAGTGCCCTACTTCGTCGGTGGTGCTGAGCCCGAGAGTGGTGCAGCGGTTCTTGCTCGTTTCCTCGGTGCCAAGGCGGGCTTCAAGGCCGCGTTCCCCGGCGTTCCGGCGAACCACATCATTGAGGTGGACACCAACGGTACGCAGTCGACCGCTTACTCCGCCGCCAAGCAGGCAGCGTCGCGCATCCCTGCGGGCAGCGTCGTCTTGACCATGGCGGTCAACGACGAGGACACCGCAGGTGTGTGGCAGGGTGTGACTGCTCACGGTGGCTTCAAGGCAGTCCTTGCCGAGAGTTTCGGTGGCGACAGCTACGGCATGTCACAGGTGTGCAAGTACCCCAACAGCTACGCCGGTGCGTGGGACCTGGAGCCTCAGACCTGGGGACCGACCGCTCTCTCACTCGTGATGGAGCAGGAGAACGGCGGGAAGGTGCCCGCAACGACCAGTATCTTGGGCGTGCAGGCAACCAAGGCCAACGGTTTGGCGGGGTGCAAGTAGTCAGTACAACGCCGCGCTGAGTCGATAAGACCCAGTGGCCCGCCCTACTCGTCGCCAAGAAGTATTTGGCGACGAGTAGGGCGGGCAATTCAAAAGTCGCTGTAGTGGCGGCGTAGTCGTAATGGTGTGCGAGCGAGAGATGACATATGACGGTAGGGAGAATGAAGTGATGGATCTCAACGGGCCAGACGCGACAAATGGCGTGGCAGTTGACGCATCGATGACTGACGAGGCCTTTGAAATAGAGCAAGGCCAACTCAGTATCGAGACTGAGCGACGACTGGCCAGACGTCGAAAGTTCTTACAGCGAATCCAGCAGCAGGGCCTCGTGCTCGTGCTGATCATCGTGGTGTGCATCATGTGGGCCAGTTCGCCCTATTTCATGAGCAAGTACAACTTGCTCACCGCGGGGAGCGTGGTGAGCATCTTGGGCATCATGGCCGTGACCGAGACTCTCCTAGTGATCGCGGCGGAGATTGACATCTCCATTGGCGGGGTGATGGCCCTGGTGTCCGTTGTTCTGGGGCTCCTCGTGGGCAAGGGCGTCAACGTGTGGCTCGGGTCACTCATTGCCATGGCGGTGGCGGGACTAGTCGGCACGATAAATGGCGTCATCACCGTCCACTTCAAGATCAATTCCCTCGTGACCACCCTGGGAACCTTCTCGATCGCGACGGGTCTGGCGTACGTACTCTCGGGCACGACGACCGTTCAAATTGGAGGCTCCGGATTCGGATTCCTGGGCAGTGGCTACATCGCCACGGTGCCGTCCACCGTGTACTTCTTCGTCGGTATCTGGTTGGTAGGAGCCTTCATCGCCCGCTATACGACGCTCGGGCGGCACATCTACGCCACGGGAGACAACGTGGAGGCGGCCGATCGGTCCGGTATCCGACCGAACAAGATCCGCATGGGACTGTTCATCGCTAATTCGCTCGCCGCCGGCTTTGCCGGCTTGGTAGTGACGTCGGAGTTGTCGTCGTCGGCTCCTCAGTTGGGTGACCCTTATTTGCTCGCCGTGGTGACTGCTGTGATTTTGGGTGGCACGAGTCTGACCGGTGGCCGTGGGCGCTTGAGCGGCACGTTGTTGGCGGTCGCCATCCTTGGCGTCGTGCAGAACGGTTTCGCCCTGCTGGAATTCTCAAGTTACTTACAGAACCTCGTGACGGGGTGTCTGTTGATTCTCGCAGTACTGGTCGATCAATTTGTTAGGAGGGCTGAGCGATGAGCGATAGCACGACACCGCTACTCGAGGCGCGAGGAATCACCAAGGCGTACGGCAACGTGACCGCCTTGACAGGTATCAATTTCAAACTCTTCGGAGGTGAGATCGTCGGATTGGTCGGCGACAACGGAGCGGGTAAATCGACCTTGGTCAAAACACTCTGCGGCGCGCACCAACCGACTGGCGGCCAGATTCTCATCGAGGGGGAAGAGGTCACCTTCTCGTCGCCGAAGGAATCCAGAGAACGCGGCATTGAGGTTGTGTACCAAGACTTGGCCCTGGCCAATGAGCTATCGGTGGCTGAGAACATTTTCTTGGGTCGAGAGATGAAGCGCGCGGGGTTCTTGGGACGGATCGGAACCATGGATCGCAAGGCAATGTATGCCTCCGCGATCGAGACACTCGAGTCATTGGCGATCGAGATCAAGAGCGTAGAGGCGCGCTGCGGCATGATGTCGGGGGGTCAACGCCAAGCGGTAGCCGTCGCCCGGGCGATCATGTGGGGTTCGAAGGTCCTCCTCCTCGATGAACCCACGGCGGCGCTGGCGGTGGCCGAATCCGACAAGATCGCGGGCCTCGTAGCGGGCGTCAAGGATAAGGGAGTCGGCGTGATCTTGGTCAGCCACAATCTCCCCCAAGTTCACGAACTCTGCGACCGGGTCGTGGTCTTGCTCCGTGGCCGGGTGGTCACCGAGCTGCATCGCGGCGAGTACAGCATCGACGACATGGTGAGTTGGATCACCGGCGCTGCACTGCACAAGAAGTAGAGCCGTGACGTCGCCCGACTCCCACTTGCCCCCGACTTTGGGAGCGGTCACGATCGCCAATGATGCTGTCGAGGTGGTTGTACTCGTCAACAAGGGTGCCGACATCTATTCGCTGGTGGATCGGCGCACTCGCGTCGACGTGTTGTTCAAGTCGCCGTGGGGGGCTCGACAGCCCGGACTGTGGCCGACGACATCAACGTCGCTGGAGCGCTGGATCGATTCCTATGCGGGAGGATGGCAACTGTTGCTGCCCAATGGGGGCAATGAGTGTGTGGAGCAAGGGGTCACGTGGGGATTCCATGGTGAAGCAGCCATGGTGCCGTGGTCGATAGTGGACCAGCGCGAAGACGCACTAATCCTGGAGACAAGTTTGATCAGCGCGCCGCTACACGTTCGGCGCGAATTGACACTGCACGACCATGTCCTGCGCATCCACGAGGTCGTGACGAACACCTCCCCCCAAGACGTGGAAGTGATGTGGTCGCATCACCCTGCGTTTGGCCCACCTTTCCTCGACAGTTCGTGCATTCTTTCAGTGGGCTGCGCAACGGTCTGGGCTGATGACGTGGCGCCGGGGACGGTCATGGCTCCTGATTCGCGTCATCGGTGGCCCGTGGTCACGTCGGTCGATGGCTCACCGGTGGACCTGAGAGAGATCCCGGACCCGAGTGAGTCCCGGGCCATTTTGGCGTACCTCGGGGATTTCACCTCAGGGTTCTTTGCCATCACCAATCCGACCTTGGGGTTGGGCGTGGGCCTTCGTTGGCCGCTCGACGTCTTCGATCGGGCGTGGTTGTGGCAAGAGGTTCATTCTGGTGAGGGCTTCCCTTGGTACAAGCGGGCTTACGTGGTTGCCGTCGAGCCGGGTACGACTACGCCCGGCCAAGGAATTGCGGCTGCCCGATCGAAGGGACAGCCACTGCTGCTCATCGCGGCTGGTCAGTCCCAGCGAGTGACCGTGGAGGCCGTGTTGTTTGAAGGAAGCAAAGCAGTGGATGGAATCAACGAAGAAGGTGTCGTGAGTTTCGCGACACCGTAATTGCAGTACCTCGTCAGTTGCGCCGCCGCACGGATGCGTGATTATTTAAGGAGAAGAGTAAGTGACCGAAGACAGAAATCATCGCTTTGGCGGGAAAGTGGCGATCGTCACTGGTGCAGGAATGGGTATCGGTGAGGCGGTCGCCAAACGTCTCGCGTCCGAGGGAGCGGCCGTGGTGATCGTCGACTTTGACGAAGCCGCCGCACAGAAAGTGACGGACGAGATCAATGGTCAGGGTCAAAAAGCAGTGGCGGTCATCGGCAGCGTGAGTGTCGCCGCCGATGCCCGGCGCGCTACCAAAGTGGCCGAGGAGCAGTTCGGAGGCGTCGATTATCTGGTGAACAACGCCGGTGTCGTCATCTACGGCGAAGTGCCTGAATTCAAAGAGGAGGACTGGGACACGGTCGTCGACACCAACTTGAAGGGGCAGTACTTGATGTCGAAGTACGCGATCCCGTCCATGCGCTCTCGCGGCGGTGGCGCCATTGTGAACTTGGCGTCGGTCCAGGCGCTGATCTCTCAACGTGAAGTCGCTGCCTACGCGTCCTCGAAGGGCGGCATCGTGTCCTTGACCAAGACCCTCGCCCTCGACCACGCCAAGGACAGGATTCGTGTCAATTCGGTGCTGCCGGGGTCGGTACGCACACCGATGTTGCGTCACGCAGCAGAGTTGGCGCCAGGTGACCCTGACGCGACGGTCGCCCAATGGGGCCGACTGCATCCCCGTGGAACCGTGATCGAACCCGAAGAGATCGCCAATGTGGTGGTCTTCTTGTTGAGCGACGAAGCCAGCGCCGTGACGGGGGCGCCCTACATTGTTGACGCGGGACTCTCCGCACAATCGGCCTTCTAGCGATGGTGGAGGACCCGTTCGACGGTGGAATAGTCCATCTGCGCGGTTCCTCGTGGGACCACCCGCGGGGCCACGCGCCCATGGTGGCCACCGCAGCGGCGTACGAGTCAGCCACTGGCGGGAGAGTATCGACATCGTGGGTACCTCGAACTCTGAAGGAGTTCGGCATGATCTCGGTGCAGGAGTTGGCGCGTCAGTTCGATCTGATCGTGATGGATCATCCTCATATTGGAACCATGGCGGAGTCCGGTAGCGTCGTGGCGCTGGACGAACTCGTCGATACGTCGACGTGGTCGTCCCTCTCGCAGAGATCGCCAGGCCACTCGCACGAGAGTTATCACTACGGTGGCCATCAATGGGCCTTCGCGATTGATGTGGCGTGCCAGACGAGCGCGCGACGTCCGGATCTGCTCGCGACCACGCCCAAGACATGGGAACAGGTGTTCACGCTGGCCCAGAGCGGCCGCGTCATGTGGCCATTATGTGCAGTGGACGCCGCGGCGAGTTTCATGACCCTGACGATGTCGCGGGGAGAGGAATGCGCGAGAGGCTCGGAGTACTTCGTTTCGCGCGCCGTCGGCCGATGGGCGCTCGCGACTATGTACGACGTGGCCCGCCCGAGTGATCCACAGTGCCTGGAGGCGAATCCAATAGAGGTTCTCGATGCCTTCGCCCACGGTGACGATTTCTCCTATTCGCCACTCACCTTCTGTTACGTCAACTACTCGCGAGATGATCACGTGGGACACCGGGTCGCCTTCGGCGACATCCCGGCGGTTGACCAGAGAACCACTCCTCGCGGCGCGCTCTTGGGAGGCGCCGGACTGGCCATCTCGGCTCACAGCCAAGCCATCGATGATGCCCTGGCCTACGCTCTCTTCGTCGCGTCAGCCGAAGTGCAGAGCTCACTGTATTACTACGCGGGCGGGCAGCCCGCGCACTACGCCGCGTGGTCCAATCGCGACCTCGACGTCGCATCGGGTGGATTCTTCTCAGGGGTCAGCCCCGTCTTGGCGCGCGCCTGGACTCGGCCGACCGCACCGGGATTCGCGCGGTTCCAAAATGAGATGATCGAACTTTTCGCGGATTGGTACGGTCAGGCTCCCGCACCGACGATGTTCCTCGACAAGCTCGACGATTTGTACCGCGACTCCTTGGTTGGGTCCCCTTCGCGGGTCGACGGGTAACTGTCCATGGCAACGAGGTTCTCCTCGACGTGGACCGGGGCGATGGACGACGGTCGTCGGTCGTACGAGTGGTTCGTGTCTCTCGCCAAAGAGCACCAGGGCGCCCCAAGGAACCGGACCAATGATCAGTGGCCTTCGCTGGTGCGTTCCGTGGATTGGAATGTCACGACGTCCCACTCGGTGGCTCTCGCGGCGCTGCCTCACTTCGGTGTGGCATCGTCGCGGAGGAAAACCCCCGGACAATGGCATCGCAAAGTAACTGGTCAACGCGTATATTTGTCTTTCAACTCTCGGTGTGACATCGTCATCTGTCGAGTAATGTCGCCAGCGAGACCAGTTCTGATACCGATACCGATGCCACCTGGCGGTACGGCGTTTCCTTTGGATGGAATGAGGATGGCAATGTGCAATAATCGTCGGTGTGGTACTCCTAGCGAAACGTAGGGCATGACGACCAAACAACCTGGAATAACGGCGAGTGTTGGCACGCGCAAAGCGGCCATGGCGGAAGTGGCCAAGAATGACGACGACGCTAAGTCGCCGCGTTCGTCGTCAGTCGAGTTACTGAATCTCATTGAGGAACTCGCTCAGTTCGACCGAATCGGTGTCACTCGACTGAGCCGTCACCTGGGTATTCCTGTCGCCAATGCCCACCGAATGCTGCGGGTCTTGGAGCGTACGGGTTTCGTCGAGCAACTCAGCGATTCGAAGGAATACCGCCTCACGCTGCGCTTGTTCGAGATCGGGTGCCAAATCGCGAATCGAACGACGATGCGCGACGTCGTGGCGGTGGAGATAGAGCGACTGGCCCAACAAGTTGGTCTAACCACCAGCGTCGGTGTTTTGGTGGATGACTACGTCTTGTACCTGGTCAAAGTCGAGACGGACGAGCTGATCTCATTGAACCTGCGCGCCGGCAGTCGCGCACCGGTGACCTGCACGGCCCTGGGTAAGGCGATGTTGTCGATTGACGAGCGAGGACTTCGCAATGTCGTGGGTGATGGCCCCTTCGAGGCCAAGACTGAATTCTCCATCACCTCGTTCGACGACCTCGCTGCCGATATCGCGGCCACTCGCGAACTCGGCTACGCCGTGGAGCGTCAAGAACTGAGTCGAGGGATGTGGAGTGTCGCGGCACCGATTCTCGGCACGCGCAACTCGCAGAACGGTGCGGTGTGCGCCACGAGTTACGGCGTGGAGCTGAGTGGCGAAGAGATCGAACAACTGGGCAAGTCCGTCGTCTCGTGTGCGGCTCGCATCACTCGTCGGATGAGCGGTCTCAACGACCTTCATTCGTGGGAAGTGGCGCGCGCGGGTTACCCGCGACCCTAACGACGATCCGTACCGTCCAGGTGGCTTGGCGTCAGTGTGGCGCGGTCATCTTCCTCAACTCCGCGAACGATTCGCGAATGAGTTGGTTGAGGTCGCCGGGGTCGTCTTCGTAGACCCAACGCTCGAACGCCAAGCGAAAGACGGCGATGCCTGTCTCCGACGCCAATTTGGCGATGGGGTCCGCGACGCCGCGCTGACGTAGGGCGTCCGACATGGTCGTGGCCCACGAGGCGAGCTTGATGAGTTCTCGTTCCTTGAGTTCGGGATTCGCATCGATTACTTGTTGGCGCTCACGCGAACGGTCCCGATGTTCGCTTAACAGGGCGCCCGCCTCCTCGAGGGCGCTGGCGACGATGTCAAGAGGTGCGGCATCCGGGTCGGTATCGATATGGCGCACGAGTAAATCCAGTAAATTGCCTGCTCCCCAGAACAAGACCTCACGTTTGTCAGAGAAGTAACGAAAGAAGGTGCGCTCGGTGAGCCCCGCCCGCTCGGCGATATCCGCCACCGTGGTCTGCTCGAATCCGCGATCGAGGTAGAGCGTCATCGCGGCATTCTCCAACCGCGCGCGCGCGTTGGGTTCCCAGCGGCTCATTCTTCCATCGTAGGTGATGACAGTGAGTGACATAAGGTGCTACTGTGATGACAGTTAGTGACATCACATTGGTTTCTACCGACAGGGGAGTGAGGACCGATGACAATTGAAAGGATGTGTATGAAAGTTTTCGTTACTGGAGCGAGCGGTTTCATTGGATCGGCCGTTGTTCGCGACTTGCATGACGCTGGCCATCACGTGATTGGCCTGGCCCGGTCTGACGAGTCGGCCGCGGCTCTTGAGGCCGCGGGTGTGGAGGTGCACCTTGGTTCCCTCGGGGACCTCGACAGTCTGGCGAAGGGTGCGGCGGCGTCTGACGGTGTGATCCACCTGGCGTACAACCATGACTTCGACGACATGGCCGCCGCGGGCGAGGACGACCTGCGCGCGGTGAATGCGATGGGTGAGGCGTTGGCGGGTACCGACAAGCCGCTGGTAATCGCCTCGGGGACGCTCGGACTCGTGTTCGGCTTCTCGACGCCCCTGGGTCGCACCGGCACCGAGGAGGACGAGCCGGACCTGGCGGCACCTCGGATCAACTCAGAGCGCGCACTGACCACCTTGGCGGGCCGCGGTGTTCGCACCGGGTCAGTGCGTCTCGCACCCACTGTGCACGGCGAGGGCGACCATGGATTCGTCGCGCGACTCATCGCAATCGCTCGCGAGAAGGGAGTGGCGGCCTACGTGGGCGAGGGCGCCACTCGCTGGCCGGCGGTGCACCGTCTCGACGCGGCTCGGCTCTTTCGCCTGGCGCTCGAATCTGGTTCGCCGGGCGCGCGATGGCATGGCGTCGGGGACGAGGGCGTGGCGTTTCGGACCATCGCCGAGACCATCGCTCGCCACTTGGACGTACCGACTGCCAGTGTGACGCCGGAGGAAGCGTCTGAATACTTCGGTTTCTTGGGCTTCTTGGTGCAAATGGACAATCCAACCTCGAGTGCGCTCACTCAGGAACGCTTGCACTGGCGACCCGAGCACCTGGGCTTGATTGAGGACCTCAACGAGGGCCACTACTTCACCCACTAAAGGTGCACGTCGCATCGATGAATTCCTGTCGGACCCCGAGGAGAAGATCTTCGAGGTCCGACAGGAATTAGGACGTTGGTGAGCGCCCACGGCGCGGAGTTGATCAGTCCAGGTCGAAGCGGTCCAGGTTCATGACCTTGTCCCACGCGCTCACGAAGTCACGCACGAACTTGGACTTGGCGTCGTCGCTCGCGTAGACCTCGGCGATGGCGCGCAACTGAGAGTTCGACCCGAACACGAGGTCGACGCGGCTGGCGGTCCACTTCAGGTCGCCCGTCGCGCGGTCGTGCCCCTCGAAGGTCTGTGCGGACTCCGACGACGCCTTCCACTCGGTGTCCATGTCGAGCAGGTTCGTGAAGAAGTCATTCGTTAGAGTCGCGGGACGGTCGGTGAGAACGCCGAGCGGGGACTGGGCGAGGTTGGCGTTGAGTACGCGGAGTCCACCGACGAGAACGGTCATCTCCGGAGCGCTCAACGTCAACAGGTGCGCCTTGTCCAACAACAGCTCCTCGGCCGTCTTTCGCTGGCCAGGGGCCAAGTAGTTACGGAAACCATCGGCAACGGGCTCGAGCACGGTGAAGGACTCGATGTCCGTCTGGCCCTGAGACGCATCGGTGCGACCAGGGATGAAGGGAACCTCTACGTCGTAACCGGCATTCTTGGCGGCCTCTTCGACGGCGGCACAACCACCCAGCACGATGAGATCGGCGAGGGAGACGGCCTTGGCGCCGCTTTGGGCATCGTTGAACTCCTTGCGGATCCCCTCCAGGGTCGCCAGCACCGTAATGAGCTCGGCGGGATTGTTGACCGCCCAGTCCTTCTGGGGTTCGAGACGAATTCTTGCGCCGTTGGCACCACCGCGCTTGTCGGTGCCGCGGAACGTCGAGGCCGACGCCCACGCGGTCGCCACCAGTTGCGAGATGGTGAGGTTGGAGGCGAGTATCTTGGCCTTCAACTCCGCCGTTTTCTTCGTGCCGATCAACTCGTGCGTCACCGGCGGCACGGGGTCCTGCCAGATCTGGGGCTCAGCCGGCACGAGGGCACCGAGTCCACGGACGTAAGGTCCCATGTCGCGGTGCGTCAATTTGTACCACGCCTTGGCAAAGGCGTCCGCGAACTCTTGAGGGTTCTCGTGGAAGCGCTTCGAGATCGGGCCGTAGTCGGGGTCCAAGCGCAGCGCGAGGTCCGTGGTGAGCATCGTGGGTGCGTGGGTGATGGAGCCGTCGTGCGCGTCAGGCACCGTGCCGGCACCGGCACCGTCCTTGGGCTTCCACTGATGGGCGCCGGCAGGACTCGAGGAGAGTTCCCACTCGAAGTTGAACAGGTTGTCGAAGAAGTTGTTGCTCCATCGCGTGGGGCTCGTGGTCCACGCACCTTCGAGGCCACTGGAGATGGTGTGGACGCCACTCCCTGCACCGAAGGTGTTGCGCCAACCCAGTCCTTGCTCTTCGAGGGGAGCGGCTTCGGGCTCTCGCCCAATGTATGGCTCGGGGTTCGCAGCGCCGTGAGTCTTGCCGAAAGTGTGACCACCGGCGATGAGGGCCACTGTCTCCTCGTCATTCATCGCCATGCGGCGGAATGTCTCACGGATGTCCCTAGCCGCCAGGAGCGGATCGGGGTTGCCGTTGGGGCCTTCGGGGTTCACGTAGATGAGTCCCATCTGTACCGCGCCGAGGGGATCGTCGAGGTCGCGGTCGCCGGTGTAACGCTCGTCTCCCAACCACGTTGCTTCGGGCCCCCAGTAGGTGTCCTCCTCGGGTTCCCAGATGTCCACGCGTCCACCGGCGAAGCCGAAGGTCGCGAAGCCCATGGACTCGAGCGCGCAGTTGCCCGCGAGGATCATCAGGTCCGCCCAGGAGATCTTGCGGCCGTACTTTTGCTTGACCGACCAGAGGAGTCGGCGCGCCTTGTCGAGATTGACGTTGTCGGGCCAACTGTTGAGGGGTGCGAAGCGCTGGGCACCCGATCCGGCGCCACCGCGGCCGTCACCGATTCGGTACGTGCCCGCACTGTGCCACGCCATGCGGATGAAGAATGGACCGTAGTGGCCGTAGTCCGCGGGCCACCACTCTTTGGAACTCGTCATGACCGCTTCGATGTCGGCTTTGACTGCTTCGAGATCGAGTGACTTGAACTCCTCGGCGTAGTCAAAGTCCTCGTCCATCGGATCGGACAGTGGGGAGTTCTGGTGGAGGATCTTCAGATTCAATTGGTTGGGCCACCACTGCGCGTTGGGCTGGCTGGCGCCGGCACTGGTGTTTGCTCCGCCCGTGAAAGGGCACTTGCTCTCGTTTTCCATTTTGTATCTCTCCTTTAATCGAATGATAATTGCCGGTGTGGGTGAACTTCCCGTGACGATTTACTTACTCGTGCAGTGTTTCGTCATCGGCGTTGCGTAGCGCGTCGCGGCGTCGCCGCGGCGCGGGGTCGAGGCGGGTGGACTCTCGACCCTGAGCGATGCACTCGGGACAACGGCCCCAGTAGGCGACTTCGGCTTCGTCGATCTCGTAACCCTGATCGTCCTCGGCCGTGAGACACGGCGCTTCGCCCACGGCGCAGTCGACGTCGACCACGCGCCCGCAGATGCGACAGATCAGGTGGTGGTGGTTGTCGTCGACTCGGTCCTCGTAGCGAGCGGGCGAGCCGACGGGTTGGATTCGCCGGATCAGTCCCTTCTCCACCAGCACGCTCAGGGCGTCGTAGACGGCTTGGCGCGAGATGGTGCCGATCTCGGCCTGCGCCGCCTCGACTACTTCGTCTGCGCTGACGTGTGGACGCACGCCCACGGCGTGAAGCACTGCGACGCGCTGCGCAGTCGCTTGGATGCCGTGTTGGCGAAGGGATTGCACGGCACTAATGGACATGACACGACACTACACAATTTCTGGACTTAGTCCAGAAATGGACTTAGTCCGCATAGTGGGAATTGACGAGATGACGCGGCGATCTCACAGGGGTGGCGACGACCTTTTCGCGAGCGGTCTTATTGCCCACCCACTCACCCGTGAGGCCATTCTCGCCCGTGATGCCCTTCAACCTTCCGAGGTGGTGGCGCCATCCGAGATACTCCCATCATCGGCATGCCACGCCGGGTCTGAAATTAAGGCGAATACCGCAATTAGGGCGTCGGTGCCGGACCCGTCCCCGCCGCGTTGCAGGCGCGGGGGTCCCACGGCTCGAGTGCGGGATTCGTCGCGCTCGGTGTTCCCAGGTTGGGGTTCGACTTGATACCGCTGGGGTCAGGAATCGTGGTCGTGGTGGTGGACGAAGTGGAACTCGCCGCCAGCTCCACCATGAGAGAGGCGATTGACCCCCCCGAAGTCGGGGTGAAGGCTGCCGTGCTGGTCTTGAGCGTCGTGGTCGTGGTTGTTGCGACGCTCGGCTTCAAGGTGAGTCCCGTGCCAGTCTGGACAGTGACCAACGCGCCAGGAGTGACTTCCGAGGGGTTGTAGCCCATGATGGCCGGGCCTTCGATCTGACTCATGACCGACTGCGCGGCTTCGAGGCCCGGATTGATCCAGTCGGCGTGGTCGGGTGGCGGCGGGCCGCCGTACCAGACCATCGTCTCGGGGATCGGACCGGTGGGCGTGCGGTCACCCGTGGCCGACACGTGATAACCCTTCGAAGTCAGCCCGGCCGCGATGAGGGCAGCCTGGTTGACAACTCCTGAGCCGTTCTCAACTGAGATCTTGAATGTCGACGGCGCCGGCAACGCCTTTCCGGTGAAGGTACTCATCGACATCGACGCTCCAAAGAGTTGGTCGATCAGGCTGTAGCCCGTCGGCTCCACCGGAAACACAATGGAGTTGTAATTTCCGCCCTTGTATTGGTAGCCACCGGGGGCGTTCACACCGACCACCGGGAATGTCTCTTGGGCCACATTGGCGATGTTGACGTGCGCGAAGGTGCTGGCCAATGACACCATGCTGCCTTCAGAGAATCCGCTGTCGACCGTGAGGTCGCCCAGCACGCTGGTCGCGATGCTCTGGTCGGTCAGGGGATTACCGAGACCTCGTGCGGACACCTTGGCCGCGAGCACTCGGAGAAACTCGTGAGTACGTCGAATTCGTGCGAGGTCCGAGAGTCCCTCTTGTGGCCAGTCGGCCCGATTAGTAATCGCGGGGTTGAACTGAATTTGCAAGTGGCGAGCTCTCACCACCTGTAGGGCGCGATAGCCATCGAGCAGTAGGCAGCCGGGGTGAGGGACGTAGAGACCCGAGTACGCGTCGAAGACCGGCATGGGGAAGTACATCCTCACCCCACCGAGAGCGTTGACGACACTTTGGAACGTGTCGAAGTTCAGTTCGACGTAGTGGTTGATGGGGATGCCGAAATCCTCTTCGATCGCCGCCACGAGTTGGGTGGGGCCCTCATAGAGGGCCGCGTCGATCTTGTTCGCCCCGTCAGCTCGGGCGTTGGGCACGAAGGTGTCACGAGGAATCGATAAAAGGGACACGGTACGTGTGGCCGGATCAAGGTGCACGATCATGTCGATGTCACTATTGACCCCCGTCGTCGTGGCGCAGAGACCAAAGGCAATGTTCTGGGTCTTGAGACCGCATCGGGTGGTCGAACCGATGAGAAGGATATTCACCGACGACCCACTCGTCTGGAGGTGGCCGATGTGTTGTCGTTTGAGGAGCGAACCGAGGTAGAAGTAGTCGCCCACGACCGCGCCGACGATGAGAACCACGACGACGCCAAGAGTAATGGCTCCGCGAATCAGCCACTTGGTGCGGCGACTCCGTGACTTGCGGTGACGGCGACGGGTCGGGTGCGCGACTCCCGTCTTCTCGTCAATGGCATCGCCTAGAGCTGTCAACCCATGAGAGTTGGCGATACCAGAGTCGCTCATTGCGAATTCTCCGACATGCCGCCCGATGCATCAGAAGGTCCTGAGGGCATAGGACGACTTTAACATTCCGACCCTGATGTCCATCATGTGAAGAGGATCGACTTCGCGACTACTGGGAATCACACTAATTCGTGCTATGACATCGTGAGGTTGCGGCAGTATTTTGGACCACACGACGGGAGCAAATCCATATGATGCCTTTTCCGATGATTCACGAGGCGCGCCCGGCGCGGAGAAATAACGGATTGGCTCGGCTCGTGAATCGGATGTGTGGAGAAGTTCTCAGGATGATGCGACTTCGCAACGTAGGTCGCGTCGCCCTCGTCGGTGTCGTGGTCGCAATGACGCAAGTCACTGTTGCGCAGGGAGTCAGCGTCAGTACGACTCGCTCGGTGACACCATTCGCGGCGGCGAAGAAAGCACTCTTCGTGAAGACTGACTTTCCCGCTTCGTGGACAACAAGTCCTGCCTCCACCGGTAATTCCCCTATTCCTGGCTCGGCTCAACTGGCTCATTGCATCGGCGTACCAGTGAGTGTCGTCACGAGCAATCCACCCGCCGCCAATAGTCCGGAATTTGACGGCCCGGACCACCTGCTCACGGTGGACGACAGTGTGTCCGTTTATGCCTCACCACAAGCCGCACGTGCTGATTTCAATTCATTGGCCAACCCCAAGACGCCTTCGTGTTTGACGCGAGTATTGAATGGATCAGCCAAGGCGACCTTGGCCAAGCAATTTGGAGCGACAATCGTCGGGAGCATCGTAGTGAGGAGGGTTCCCGCTGCCGACCTCGCCGCCGGTGGTACCAACTTCACTATGGGAATGCAATTGAAGAGCCAGGGTGTCAAGCTCGGTCTAAACCTGACCCTGTTCGATTACGTCCACGGCGACGAGGAGCAGACCGTGGACCTGATTTCGGTGGAGACCGGATTCCCCGTCGCTCTGGCGAAGCAACTGACGACGACCGCGGTGAGCCGACTTCGCTGAGCGATTGGTGCACGTGCGCCAACCGGCGAGATTCGCGAGAATCGGCGCGGCGAACTGTCGCGCGACGACCATCAATGATTTCCAGCCGCCTGGTGAAATCACTCGCGGGTGGCTTCTAGAGAATCACGTGTCGACGACGAGAGGTTGGTGTCGACGAGGCCTAACAAGTATCAACGCGTTCCCAATTCCGTCACAAAAGTCAATTTGTAACTCGATTCACAGTCACGACCAAGGATTGTCGTTGTAAATTTCGTGGGTGACGTCAACTCCGTCCTACGAGCAACGTCTGGCGACCTCACGTCTGCTGCACCGGTTCGGCTTCGGGCCGACGCCCGGTCAATTCAAGAATCTGTTGGAGCACGGGCTTGCGACGACTCAGTCGGTGGTGATGACGTACGGGCGCGATGACCCCGGGACTAAGACAGTCACACCGCTGGTCCTCGCTGACCTGGGTAATTTTCCCTCGGGGAACAATCAAGCAAAGTCGAACGCCTTTTGGAACCGGATTCAAAAGGACAGCGCTGATCTGGTGATGTGGTGGCTCGATCGCATGGTTGCGGCCAGTTATCCCTTGACCGAGCGCATGACGTGGTTCTGGCACGGCCACTGGGCGACGTCGATCTCCAGCGTCACCTACCCACTCACCATGAAGAGGCAGAACGACACACTCCGCAAATTCGCGCTAGGAAATTTCGATGACATGGCGAGGGAGATGGTCGTCGACGGTGCACTGAACATCTGGTTGAACAACAACGAGAACTACGTGCAGGCGCCTAATGAGAACTTGGCCCGTGAGTTCATGGAGCTCATGACGCTCGGAGTGAACCACTACTCGCAAAATGATGTCGCGGCCGCGGCCCTGGCCTTGACCGGCTACTCCACCGATCAGTCCAATGGAAAAGTCACCTTCAATCCCAAGGAGCATTTCTCCGTCCCCCTGGGCCTCTTGGGCGCCACGGCGATTTTCGACGCTGATAGTTTTGCCAAACTGGCGGTGTCGAAGGATGACAATGTCCAGTTCATCACCGATCGCCTGTGGTTCCGCTTCGTCTCGGGCTCAACCGCGCCGCCCGCGTCACTAGCGGCGAGTTTCGCCAATCGTGACATCGCATCCCTCGTCAACGCTCTCGTGCACTCGACGGCCTGGACCGATCCCGCGAACGCCCTCGTGAAATCGCCGGTTGAGTGGTTCGTCGGAGCCTGTCGAGCCCTCAAGGTGCGGCCGTCAAGTTTGAACGCGGGTGACACGCAGTATCTACTGACGCAGATGGGACAAGTTCCCTTCAACCCACCCAATGTTGGTGGTTGGACCTACGGGACGGCGTGGCTCAACGGGGTCGCGTTCCAGTATCGATTCGAATTAGCGCAGAACATTATTGCCAAGGGCGATTTCGGGCCACTCGCGGTGGAGCCACTCAACATGGTCCAGGCGTGCGCCGATTGGCTGGGAGTCGCCGAGTGGTCGGCGCGTACTGCTAACGCGTTGACGCTGTCGTTGGCGACACCGTCGGAACTGGCGTTGGCGGCGATACTGAGTCCGGAATACATGGTGAGCGCATGATCAACTGTGAATTCGACCGACGGAGGTTCCTGCAGTGGACCGGGGCCAGCGTCTTTGCCGCGTTGACGACTCAACTCTCATTGGAATCGTTGGCCAACGCGGCGGCGAAGTCGCCGTTGCCCGCCAAAACACCAATCCTCGTGCTGGTGACGCTCTACGGCGGTAACGACGGGCTGAACACGGTCGTGCCCTTCACCGATCCGCGTTATCAAAGCGTCCGCTCCAACATCGCGCTATCGCATTCCCAGGTGATTCCCATCACCGACTCGCTGGCGTTCAATTCGTCCATGCCGCTAATCAGTGATCTCTACACGCGACGGAAGGTGGCGATCGTGCAAGGGGTGAGCTATCCCGACCCGAGTCTCTCGCACTTCTCGTCCATGGCCATCTGGCAGAGCGCGTCACTCGAGGGGCTGACGTCGGGTTGGATCGGACGCTGGCTGGACCAGCAACCGCACAGCCCCTTCAACGCCATTGGCGTCGGATCCACATTGCCTCCTGCATTCGTCGGCGAGCAGACCGTCGCATCCATGGTCGATGTCGGTGGCATTCAACTCCCGTGGGGTCCGGTGGCGTCAGTGTTGCCGCGTCTGGGTGATGCAGCACCCTCCGACGTGACATTGGAGGCCGCCGCCGCGACGTCGATCTCCGACCTCTATTCGACCGCCAAGCGAGTGGGACCGCACATACCCAAGTCACCCTCAGGGTCATGGATCTCACAACAGTTGTCGCTGGTCTCTGCGCTGATCAACGCCAACGTGCCGACGCGGGTATGGGAAGTCAACTTGAGTTCCTTCGACACGCACACGGGAGAGCAGGGTGATCAGAATTCCCTTCTCGCCGAGGTCGACACGGCGATCGGTGATTTCATGACCAAGATCAGCGCGGGGAGTCATTCTCACGACGTGACGGTGATGATCTACTCCGAGTTCGGTCGGCGCGTCGCGTCGAACGCCAGTGACGGTACGGACCACGGCACCTCGGCGCCGGTGCTTCTCATCGGCAATGGCGTCAAGGGTGGTCTCTACGGTGAGCAGCCGTCCTTGAAGCGCCTCGACGAGAACGGAAACCTCAGGGTCACCACTGACTTTCGAGCCGTCTACGGCGGATTGCTGCACGACGTATTGGAGACGCCGGTTCGCGATGTCATACCGTCGTGGAATGGCGCGCTCTCGGTTCATTGAGCCTGCGCCACAAATGGCCAGATCGCGACAGCCCGACCGCGGCCAGACCTCGGGCACACTGAGTTCCTCGCGTGGTCCCTTGACCTCTTTGCCAACCTTACGAGTGACGCCGGCGAAGAGCACCGGGTACTCAGCCCCACGCGCAAACATTCGAGAGAATCTCAGCCGGTAATGACTGAGTCGTCGGATTGGTTGGACGTAGTGGCGAGAACATGGGAATCTATCAAGTCACCACTCGGGTGAAATGGTTCGACGATCCTCCTCTTCCCGACACCCGGTATCGCACGCGTTTCGATAATGGGTATGGCGTGCGATAGGGCGGGGCCGCGACCCGTTCTCGCGCAGCCAGACTCGCGATGCTAGGTTTCGCGCATGTCCTCGCGCCGACCCCGCTGGCGCCTCGTCGCCTTCTCGTCGGTTCCCCTCGTAGCGATGGTGGTAGTTCTGTCCTGGCTGAGTTTGCACCACACGAAGTCGGCAACGACCACCACTACGACCACCACTACAAGCGTGTCGTCTCCGTCGAACGGGGCACTGACGGCACCTTCGACGACCTTGGCGCAAGACACCAAGTTCTTCACTGACGTCACCGACGCCGACGCCGGTTTAGCCACTTATGAGAAGACCTACAGCGAGCTGGCTCTTCGCGCCATGCTGACCGACGGGTCGGCGTTCTGCGCCTTTTTGCAACGTGACCGATCCGTCGATCCGGCGATGGTGTCGGTCGTGGTGGGAGCGCGTGGGGTGGAATCGTCCACGCATCTCCCACTGACGATCGCCACGTTTAACGCTCTCGACGCCGTCTCACTGCTCACCCTTTGTCCTTCGGAGCAGTCGCTCGTCCCACGAGCGGACCTCGTCAAGATCGAAGAATTGGGCGCCACCCTCGCCACTGGCTGACGGACCAGGATTCCCAGACGGGTACCTGTTCGACTGGTTTCTCGACCGCGAGCGACGTCTTTAATCGGAATGATGTTGCTGTGGGCCGTCACGGTTTCGTAACAAGATTGGTGCATCACCGTGTCGTAGGGGAGTGATTCGCGTAACTCTCACTCGCTATTTTCCGTCTTATGAACTTCATACAAATAACTAAGCGTCGTCTTAGGACGATGGCCATGCTTACTGCCGCCGTGACGGCCACCGTTGCTGGAGTGGGCGTTACGGGTTCCTTTGTAGCCACCACCTCGGCCAGCGCCGTGTCCACCAGCTGTCCAGCCGGCTCGAGCCTGCAGGTTGCTAGTGGGACAGGGACTGAAGGATACAAGTCGGCCCAGTGTGTCATCACTTCGACGGGTACACCAGTCGGGGGTGTCAAGCACGTCTGGCTGATCATCCTCGAGAACAAGTCCTACGACGAGAGTTTCACGAGTCTGAACCAGAACACCTACCTCTGGAAGACGTTGCCGGAGCAGGGTGCGCTCTTGACCAACTACTACGGCACTGGTCACTTCAGCATGGACAACTACATCTCACTGGTGTCGGGTCAGGCTCCCTCGTACGCGACCCAGGATGACTGCTCGACGACGGCCAACATGACCAACAACAACAGCGGCATCATCACGACCGGCACGGTAGGCAACTCGACCGACACCGACCTGACGGCGGACACCAGTGGCACTTACACCGCAACCGCGAAGTCGTCAGGCACCGGTACCGGTAACTACGGCCAATTGTTGACGCACGGCGGCGTGAACGCCAGCCTCGCCAACAACGGCTGTGCCTTCCCGACGGATGTGCCCACCTTGTTCAACCAGTTGAACGCGGCAGGGGTCTCTTGGAAGGCTTACGCCCAGGACCTTGGTGGAGCGCAGCCGGTCGGCTCGAGCACCTACGTCACTGGTTCGACGCCTGGTCTATCGGACACGGTCCCCGGCCGTGAGGACGGAACCTGTGGCTACCCCGGCACCGCGACCGCCAACGCCGTCGCGAACCCGACCAACCTGGTGGCACCCACGGGCGACGTCACCTCCTTCACCGGCGCACAGCCAGCGAACGCCAACAACAATGGTGACCCCGCCGACCAGTACGTCGCCAAGCACTTCCCGACACCGTGGTTCGCTTCGTTGACCGGTGAGTCCGCCGGCACGCAGAGCGGAGTGACGTACCCGGCCCAATCGGCGCTGAACGAACCCACGACGGCTGAGAATGACGGTCCCGCAACGACCAGCGACACCAACTGCGACGCGAACCACGTCACCAACTTGGACGACCCGACCTATGGACTGGTGCACGACCTGAGCCTGCCCGCCAGCGAGGTTCCGTCATTCAACTGGATCACCCCGAACAACTGCAGTGACGCGCACGACGCGACCTGCCAGGGCAACAATCTGTCGGGTGCTTTCAACGCGAACGGTACGCCGAACTACGACCCAGCTGGTCTCTCGGCGTACGACCCCGAAGCGACGACTCCGGTGAACTACACCGGCGGTCTCTACGCGTCGGACCTGTTCTTGAAGTACTACGTTCCCCTGATCGAGCAGTCTGCCGCCTTCGCGGACGGTGGCCTGATCGACATTACGTTTGACGAGGCCAACCCGCCCTTCACCATCGGCAACAGCTTCAACAACGTGCCCGCACCGGGCGACACCTCCACCTTCTCAGCTCCGGCCGACCAGCCGAGTTTCGGGAGCAACGGAACGAATGCCCCCGGGGCGAAATCGCTCTACGGCGCCTACGGTCTGGTTGCGGACGCCGCCGGCGAGAACATCAACGGCGTCAACGTCAACACCGAGCCGACCGGTCCCAATGACCCAGAGGTCACTGACAGTTCCGGCAATCAGTTGCAGCCCGGTCCCGGTGCTTCGGGCTTCATCGATCGATCGACCGGACTGACGGGCGAGAGCCCCTACCTGAGCGGCTCGCCGACTTCGACCACGGAACCGGGTCTAGTCTCTCCGGGTTCGAGCCTCGTCTATGACTCGAAGATCAACGCGGACGACACCGGACGGTTGGTCTCGGGAACGGGCATCCCCAACGACACCTTCGTCGGAGCCGTGAGTGACACTGGTCCCGTCTCTCTGACGGCCAATGCGTCGGCGACCGGCGCCGCTAACAACTACGCCAAGCCGTGGATCGGTACATTTCAGTTGCTTAACGACTCCGGCCAGCCCGTGACCCTGGCCAGCGGTTTCGTGGGCAACCTGACTCTGGGCGCCGAAGGAGCGACCTCCTCCGTGGGAACCTCGGCCTGCCCGAGCGGAAGCGAAGCGGCGACCACGGCGGGTTGCGTGACAGCCGACCCACTCTATGACCCGACGGACTTCACGGCGGGCGGTGGTGACACCGGCACCGTCTTGATCAGTCCGTTGATCAAGCCAGGCACGGTCTCGAGTACGAACTACAACCACTACAGCACGCTGCGTACGCTCGAGGATCTCTTCTTGACCGGTAGCACGTGCAGTGAGCCCACCAACGCCGATACGCCACTGCCCGCGGGATCGGTCTGCGGCGGTCTGGATGGTGAGGGTCACATCGGTTACGCGGCCCAGTCCGGTCTGGCTCCGTTCGGACCCGACGTCTTCACCGCGGAAAGTTTTACGGCGGTGGCGACGCCTCCCGGGTTCCATCACGTGAGTGGTGCGGGTACCGCATCGCTGTACTGTCCCTGGCACACTGAGTTGGGCTGGAACGGCAGCCGCGGCTATGACGGCCACGGTACCAACGCCGGCACCGGCGGCACCGGTGGCCCCGCTGGCTGCGGCACCAACGGTGGCCGTGGCGGCGAAGGTGGAAACGGTTTCACCACAGCGGCTGGCGGTGGAAATGGTGGGAATGGCGGCGATGGAGCTTGCCCCGCCGAAGAATGGGTCAATGGTGTCTGGTTGACCGCGGCCGGGACCAACACGGCTCCTTACGACACCCCGCCGTGTGCGCCACACTGGGGTCAGGGTAACGGTGGTGGAGGAGGCCGCGGCGGTAACGGGTCTCACTTCACTTCGGGCGGCAACGGCGGAAACGGGGGCAACGGCACCGTCGACGCTAACGGCTCTTCAGGCACTCCGGGAACCAACGGGTAATGCGGGCTTCGTTCGCAACTGGCGCTCTCTCCGCCCCCGGCGTCGGACGTCGGGCCTTCGGGCCTGGCGTCCGACGCCTTGTGGTGATGCTGGCGTGCGTACTCGTCCTCACTACCGGAGCGCTGTACTTGATTCAATCTGAGAGCGGCACGCACTCTTCGTACCCATCGTTTCTGCCCAAGTACACCTTGAATCCCTCGGACGACACCGCGCTGGTGGGCACTATGGCAAAACCGGCGCTGCAGATCGAGGGATTACCGGTAGCGGTTCACACCAGTGCGTTTCACGTCCTGGTCACCGTCAGCGGACCCATTGTGCCCGGGGAAGGGCTTCCCTACCAGCAGTTGGCAACAACGTGCACGTGGACGGTGACGATGAAGGATGCGTCAGCAGACGTGCCGGTGTCCATAGCGGACTTCCACTCGGTCGATCATCTTGGCTCTGTGTTCCTGTTGGGACTAGTACCCGGCGAACACCAGCCTCTAAAGGTTCTGCACCCTGGACAGACCCTCACGTTTCGACTTAGGGCGTTCGAACTGGTCGGCGAGGGCATGATGCAGTGGGCGCCCGACCACCTCCATCCCGTAGCCGACTGGGATTACACGGTAGAGAACGACTGATCGGTCTCGCGACTGCGGGGTCGTCATGAGGGCGACCACGCTAGAGCCGATGCATCGGGTCGGTCGCTTCACTACCGACGTCCACTTGATCGTGAATCATCCACTCATTCACTCATCCACTTGGAGGGGGCGACGAGAATCGAACTCGCGTTCTCAGCTTGGGAAGCGCTGTGATCGGAATTCTCGCTCGCAAGAACTTCGCTGATCAGCACCGATAAATCAAAAATTAGATCGCGCTATTTGCGCGCTCGGGCGCTATTCAGGCGGCAGTTCAGTTGGAAGCTGTGCTGAACTGGTCCACGAACATTTCTTTGCGCTGGTCGTAAAAATCCGGGCGCAACCTGCCGGCCTGAGAGAGAGTTGCCAGGCCATGGAGGCCACCCCAAACGACTTCTGTGAGTGTTTTAATATCGCGGGCGCCCGCCATCGGCCTGAGCGCCTCAAGCAATTCGAAGAATGCTGTTCGCAGTGGAACAGGCGTTTCAGATTGTCCAAACATTAGACCGACATCTAGAGTGAACATCGCTTCGTAGAGAGCGGGGTTCGAACGTGCAAACTCCAAATAGGCATATGCGACGGCACGAGCCTCGGCATCGGGCGAATCCACGTCCTGGCGAACGTCGCGCAATAGATCGGTGAGCTCGCCAAATCCCTCGAGAGCCACAGCAGTCACGATGGCATCCTTGCCTTCAAAGTGACTGTAAAGGACTGGCTGACTGAATTCGATTCGATCCGCCAGCCGACGAGTAGTCACGGATTCCCAGCCTTCTGTCTCGGCTAGGTCCCTCGCCGCCTTAACAATCACTTGACGCCTTTGAGTCAGTTCGCGATCACGACGTTGTGATTGAGCCACAAAGTGATTATAGCGGTGCTAGCAGAACTAGCGACTTGACAAGCAATGCTAGTAAAACTAGCATTGCTAGAAATCACCTAAGCCATAAGGAGGAACAATGTCGACCAGCCAAAGTGAGGGATTTATCCTCGCCGAACGTTATGTCCAAATGTTGATTAGTCACAATCCGGACGCTGTCGATGGTTTCGTCGCCCTTGACTACATCAACCACAACGCCTTCGTGGAGGACGGACGCGAAGGCAATCGGACCTTCTGGGCAGGTTTCTTCGAGGCGATTCCGGACGTTGTGGGAATAATGGAGGACTTAGTAGTAGCTGGTGACCGCGTCGTTGGACGATTCACCTACCGGGGGACGCACACCGGTCCGTTCTACGGGGTACCAGGAACCGGCAATCCGATTGAGATGCGTTCGATCGATATCTGGCGTGTTGAGAATGGCGAGTTCGTGGAACATTGGGATGAGCTCAATCTCCTAGACGTTTTCCAAGCAATCGGCGTAATCCCCCCACTCAACCTTGGAGGCGCTGGAGCCACACGGTGATCGAAGTCAGCCATGTGCTTGTAGTGATCGCAATCTTGAACGTCGGAATTATCTACGGAACAGACGTATTCTCACTAATTGTTCTGCGGCCTGCACTTGCCCGAGTAGACGATCAGACGCTCGTCGCAATCATGGGCCGAGTGCACCAGTTTGCAGATCGAAGATTGCGCCTACCCGGGATCGCGGGACTCGCCTTCACTGTCGCCGGCACTGCCTTCGTTGCCGGAGTCGATCGGCTGGGCGCAACGATTGCCGGGATCGTTGGAGTGATCGCCTCAGTGATGTGGCTCGTTATCTACTCCCGGATCAGCGCACCCATTAATGTCCGGCTCACGGCCGCGACCCTTAGTGGGGAGACTCCGTTGGACACGAGGTTGCTCCAACAGCGATGGGACGGCGTCATCACAGCACGATCTCCACTTCAACTCTTGACATTGCTTTCCCTCTGCCTCCTGCTCATTGCATCGTGAACCAACCTCGCTTTCGGAACTGCCCGTCGGAAGAATGACCTCCTCTTCGAACTAGACGATCGAAACAATGACCCAAAAACCGATCAAAGTAAGGAGCACACTATGACGAACGAAGTAGAGCCTTTAGGACCATCAATTCCGCCAGACGACCTGAATCGGAGGTTGACCGTCGCCCGTCCCAACCAGGACGCGACACTTCCCCATCTGGGGCTCGTCGGCGACACGTACACAATCCTGATCAAAGGTGACGATACTGCGGGTAAGTACACCCTTATTGACATGCTCGTTCCACCCGGAGGCGGTCCACCGCCGCACCGTCATGATTTTGAAGAGATGTTCAGCGTGCTCGAAGGCGAAGTTGAAGTGACCTTCCGCGGCGAGAAATTAGTCGCCAGGGCGGGGGAGACGATTAACGTTCCGGCAAATGCGCCGCACGCGTTCCGCAACGTCGCTGACGAATCTGCACGACTACTTTGCATGTGCACCCCTCCTGGTCAAGAGGAGTTCTTCGCTGAAGTTGGGACGCCGGTGGGAACACGTACTGAGCCACCTGCGCCCCTTACACCCGAAGCTCAAGCAGCGTTCATCGCCAAATCAAAGAGTTTGACGCCAAAATATCGGACCGAACTTCTCCTGCCGTGAACCAAGAAGGAGTAGGGGACTGCCGCCAATTCGACCACACCCTTGGGAGTCGCGTGCGACCTCTGAGATGAGCAATATCGGTCGACTGCTAGTACGGATAGCAAGGGGTTGAAAACCGTTCCGGCGATGACCTCGCTCTGAGCAAAAATCCTTGGAGCGGGCGACGAGAATCGAACTCGCGTTCTCAGCTTGGGAAGCCGGCAAGGATCTTCCAACTTTGTCCTAATGAAACCTGATCAATTGGCTGAAAATCGATGAAATTGAAGGTGCATTCGATAGGTGGGCATTGGTTGGGCATGATGGTGGTGTCCGAAATGCGATTTGGTAGAAGCGGCTGGCATCATGGCTGCTTGATATTCACATTTGTCGGGTGGAGAACACGTTTGTCATTGGACTGCCAACGTGAGTCAATTACGTTCATTTTTCCAAGCGATTCCTTGAATGACCCCTTCCTTCAATCAGGTATACCTGAATCAACACTGGTGTAATTCAGGTTAATTGCAATATACTTGAATCATGGACATTGACGTGCTAAATGTCTCGCCTCTTGGGCGACTAGTCCCAATCCTCGTACCTGAGATTGGCAAGACCGAAGCGACCCTTCCGTACTGGTCGTACGTGCCCCATCCACTGCCTTTCGAACTCCAGTTTGAAATGTCGACAATCAATATTGCAGCCAAGGCTGCGATGGCAATTGCACGATTGGATCAAGCAGTGGCGCACCTTCCAAATCCAACGCTTCTTCTTCGACCAATCATTAGGAGGGAGGCATCGAGCACATCAGCCCTTGAAGGAACCTTCGCTGAGTTTGATGCAGTACTCGAGGCCGACTTTCTCGAAGATCGACAAATGACGACTGAACAGCGTGAGATCCAAAATATGGTTCGAGCCACTGAACTCGCGATGGATCGGATCAAGGAGTTACCAATTGGGCGCCGTCTCGTCGGAGAACTTCAAAGTGTGATTGTGAGAGGCACTAGTGACGATTCGTATGATGCGGGAGACTTGCGTCAACGCCAGGTTTACATTGGTCCAAGGAATCGTCCGGTGCAAGATGCACGATTCATTCCACCACCGAATGGTCGCCTCCTAGAAGATGGCTTTAGTGACTGGGAA